>Ga0208408_1000005_pt1 | contig 213639 bp, 222 predicted proteins | sample ETNtaG_4_FD_185776 | JGI IMG/M metagenome (GOLD analysis project Ga0208408, IMG submission 185776) | Marine microbial and viral communities from oxygen minimum zone, Eastern Pacific Ocean - ETNP201406SV67 (SPAdes) (version 2) | ecosystem: Environmental > Aquatic > Marine > Oceanic ... | reverse complement strand
GGAACTTATTTTAAGAGCCGCAGAGGGCAACCCACGTCCAACAAGCTAATAGAAGTACTACTTACCTAGGTAAGTAAAGAAACTTCGCAGCGGCGCAACTTAATAGTTGCGCCGCTGCTGCTTTTACGGCTATACAATAGGGCGTGCCTATCGGGTGAAATACTGCTCGATGTTAATTCACATTTAGGGGGAAATCTCAATGTCAGCACTTTTAGTGGCTTTAATCGCAGGTATTGGCGTAGGAGCTTTATATGCGATGTTTGGAGCAGGGATCGTCGTTGCTTTCCGAGGTTCCGGAGTCATTAATTTTGGGCATGGAGCGGTAGCTGCATACACTGCGTACACATTCGACGAGCTTAGGGAAACTGGGAAATTGCACCTCCCATGGTTTGATCCAATTCCTGAATTCGGGTTTTTGAAGACGCTGAGAATAAACAATTTACCAGTCGAACTAGAGTTGTTTAGCAATGTTGACCCGCTCACAAATAAACCCAATCTTGCGCTAACCATTTTCATTTGTTTGCTTATGTCCGCATTCCTAGGGCTTTTGATGCATTTCTTGGTCTTTAGACCGCTAAGGAATTCCCCTACATTAGGAAAGGTCATTGGTTCTATAGGCGTATTCCTTTATCTCAGTTCAATGAGTGCCGTAAATTTCGGTGGTCAGAACCGCGCTGATGATGGATTCGCAGGTTTCAACAATACATCTGGAGCCGTTAAGAATTTCCTCGGCCTTGGAGGAACTATCCCCAGATCCAATTTCTTTCTCTTTGGCGCAGCCCTTATACTATGCGTAATTGTTTGGGGGCTTTACAGATTCTCTAGATTCGGCATCGCTACAAGAGCAGCTGACGAAAATGAAAAAGGCGCTGCGCTCCTTGGCTACTCTCCACAATTCCTCGCCGGAGCGAACTGGGTTCTATCTTCTATAACTGCTGGCATTGCAGGAATCCTATTCCTACACAAAACACAACCCGCAATGATCGGCTTGTTTGTTGTCGGAGGACTAGGAGCTGCACTATTTGGAAATCTCACTTCTATCCCTGGAGCTACTGCCGGAGGGCTCATTATTGGCATGGTTGCAAGCGGCGGTGTTGAGTTAACCACTAACGATTGGTGGCCTGAAATCCTTCCAAGTGACGGAGTGAGGAATTTCATGCCGCTTCTAGCCATCATTCTTGTATTGTATTTCCGCGGAGATAAGCTCCCTATACGTGGGTCCATAAGCATCGGGCGGCAACCAAGAGCGCCATCAACAAACAATGTTACGATCGGAGCGATAGGAGCCCTTGGAGTGGCACTCCTTCTATCAAACATCTTTGTCTCGAAATGGGAAGCAGTCCTCACTACGACCCTTATTGCCATCGTCTTCATGTACAGTCTGACTGTATTGGTTGGCTTCTTAGGACAAATCTCTCTCGTCCAATGGAGCATCTCTGGGCTAGCCGCTTACACGATGATCCGACTTATGGCAGATGGAACAAAGATACGAGAAACCGATTTTGTTACAAACAGTGGTTGGGGCTGGCCAACCGCTCTTGCCTTCTTAGCAGCGATTGCGGTCGCGGTCGTTCTCGGACTTCTAGTAGGACTACCTGCTTTACGTATACGCGGCGTGCAACTAGCGGTAGTTACCATTGCAGCGGTTATCGCTATTGAGACCATGATCATGAGAAACCCACCACTCATGGGTGATGGATCTGTCTCAGTCAACCCAACGCCTTCGCCAAATTGGTTTGGACAATACGTTGGGGGCTTTAACCCCAACACCGCTAGAACAGATTATTGGAAATTTAGTGTCTTCATAATTATCATTGCTGGACTTGTTGGAGTTGGCGTAGCAAACCTACGTCGCGGCCAAGTAGGAAGGCGGTTCCTCGCTATCCGAGCGAACGAACGTGCTGCTGCAGCTGCTGGAATTAACGTAGCCAACATGAAACTCTTGGGGTTTGGGATTTCCTCAGCAATCGCAGCTATCGCTGGGTGCCTAATCGCTTACAAACTCCCTGGACTACAGACCGACCAATTTGAAATCTTCGGAGGTCTGGCGCTTCTAGCCTTTGCCTACTTGGGTGGAATCACCACTGTTTGGGGAGCTATTGTTGGAGGCTGTTTAATGGCAGGCGGGTTGCTACCTGAATTTCTCGGAGTGCATTTTGAAAATATCGATACAGGACTTATTAATGCTGTGGGAGCAATTGGTCTTGTAGTAAACGCAAAAGTAACTAACGGAGAAGGAGTTGCTCTGCTACAAACTGATCTTGCTAAGAATACGCTGGCTGCCTTAAGGAGGCCACCGGATGATGAAACCGTTAACCAAAGCTCTGAAGAGGTAACAGCATGACTAACATACTGGAAACGAAAGACCTTACGGTGACCTTCGGAGGTCTTAACGCATGCGACCATGTAGACCTAGCTGTCCCGACAGGAAAATTTGTTGGACTAATCGGACCTAATGGTGCTGGAAAGACAACATTTATTGATGCAATCACCGGTTACGTTCCTACATCTGATGGTAATGCGATCTTTAATGGCATTGATATTGGCGAACTCAAGCCACATGAGAGGGCGCAGAGTGGATTGGTGAGAACATTCCAATCACTTGAACTCTTTGAAGACCTTACGGTGCGAGATAACCTTCTTGTGGCTGCTTACCCAACTCGCTGGTATACCTTTATCTCTGACATGTTTCATTTGTCTAGAAAGGACAAAGAAATTGAAGATCGTGTTGACTGGGCCCTAAATATCATGGGACTCAATGACGTAACAGAAGCAATGCCAACCGACCTTAGCCATGGTCGGAGAAAACTCGTTGGCGTTGCTAGGGCGCTAGCGGCAAAGCCAAAGCTCATTCTTCTTGATGAACCTGCAGCTGGTCTAGACACGGCAGAAAGTCAGATCCTAGGCGGACACCTTCGAGAATTTCTTGACCATGACATGTCTGTCTTCTTAATCGACCATGACATGGGACTTGTTTTAAGCGTATGTGACTTCATTTACGTGCTTGACTTTGGAAAAATAATTGCCTCTGGAACTCCCGCAGAAGTTAGAGAAAGCGCAGCAGTAAAGGCTGCATACTTGGGTGAGCAAGCCGGAGAGATACAAGCCCAAGAAGGTGAGCGAATGCGCAGCCAACAACAAGAAGTGGGGGAACAAAATGACTGATACAGCAACAGAATCATCTCCGAGTACCAGCGGGAATAACTTAGTAGAGATAGAAAATTTGTCTGCTGGATACGCTGGTGTTGCAGTAATTCGAGGCGTTAACCTCCACGTAGGTGCAGGCGAAGTTGTAGCTCTTCTGGGTCCAAACGGAGCTGGCAAAACTACAACTCTCCTCACTACATCTGGGTTGCTCAAAGCACTTGAAGGTTCGGTTAGTGTCTTAGGAGAACCATCCAATTTCGGGGCACCACACAAAACAGCTCGACTAGGACTCGCCCATGTTCCTGAAGATAGATCCTTATTTTTCGGGCTAACAGTCCAAGAGAATCTTCGACTTGGTTTAAGAGGGAAAAGAAGTGACCAAGCAGCAGGATACGAATCAGCCTTAGATTTACTTCCTGCACTTAGACCTTTAATGAATCGGCGAGCTGGGCTACTATCCGGTGGAGAACAACAAATGCTAGCCATGGCTAGAGCATTAGTATCAAACCCAAAGGTGCTTCTCGTAGATGAAATGAGTCTAGGTTTGGCGCCTATTATAGTTGAGCGACTCCTCCCCATTGTTCGTGATATCGCTAATGAAACCGGCGCTGGCGTCCTAATAGTAGAGCAACATGTGCACCTTGCGCTTGAAGTCGCTGACAGGGCTTACGTCATGAGTCATGGAGAAATTGTCCTGGAAGGATCTGCCGAAGAACTACTACAACGACAAGATCTCCTTGAAGCAAGCTATTTAGGCGGCGAACTTGAAGAGGAGGCATCATGAATCAACATCGAATAGCCTCATTTGGGCACCTTTTATTGGCTTCGGGATATTTGATTTTTACCTTAACAGGGCCATGGGCGAAAAGAGATTCCGGCTTCGGAGCATTTAGCAGCGATGGCGGAACAGGATTTGGAATCATTGGAGTAACCCTTGGAGCGATCCTTGTAATACTTGCAATCTTACGGATCATGGGTCGATCTCAAGTAGTCCCCGGTCTAGGAGTAGAACAACTAACCCTTATCGTGGGAATCGCAGCATGGCTCAACCTGATATGTTTCATCGTTGGATGGCTTCCACTCTTTGAAGAAGGTCAAGGAAGGCGGCGCGGAGTTCCAGGTACTGGCTGGGGTGTCGTGGGAGGTTACTTTACAGTTTCGCAACTCCCTCTACTTCTGTGCCCTCTTACTTTGGGTGCCCCAAGTCCCAGCAAAGGAATCAAACCTCTTGTAGATAAAACACGCCAAATGTTTTCTACTGCAACAATTATCTGCGGAGCGACTTTAATTGCTTTCCCATTCATGACTTGGGTAACAAGTGGACCTGTCGAGTTAAGCGCCTTTGATGGAAGGAACAATAACCCCACCGAACCAGACGCATCATATACTATTCTTACCGGCTCAGGTCCAAGATTTGGATATCTCCTATTAGCCCTTGGAGTGGTAGCGATCCTAGCTGGATTGATGCGTCTACGACCTAAAGGGCTAGCTGAGCCCGGCCCTAACTTGCTCCTGTCGCACTGCCTTTTAGTAGTAGCGTTAGTTTCGCTTACTATGCCACTAGGAATCATCATTTCCTGCCTTCAAAGAAGTGGCTTAGATATTGGTATCGGCACTTGGCTTACATTCGCATCAAGTCTTGCGTTATTCGGATTAGCAATTAGCGAAAATAAGGTCCGTGACGCTGTAGGCGTCTAATCCTTCAATTTCCCAAAGTTCTACCAAGTATCAATCATTGGACGCTTTTTGCCTTTGCGTGGTTCGGTCGGAGACGCTGCCTTCAACGCTCTTGTAATCCACCGGCGAGATTCCATCGGATCAATGACATCGTCTATTTCAAAATGGTCTGCCATGCTCACTGCTTTGCCAACTTCATACATCCGTTCAACTAACGTTTGAAATGTTTTATCGCGTTCTTCGAGATCCTCAATTGCTTCTAGTTCCTTTCGGTAACCTAATTTCACCGCTCCTTCCAGACCCATACCCCCGAACTCTCCAGTAGGCCAGGCAATAGTAAAGAGAGGGAATTTGAACCCTCCAGAAGCCATCGCCTGTGCACCAAGCCCATACGCCTTCCGAAGGACGATCGTGCACGTTGGAACAGAAGTCGACCGGGCCGTCACAAACATCCGACTGACGTGTCTCACTAAACCAGTTTTCTCAGCTTCTGGACCAACCATAAAACCGGGAGTGTCACATAAATTTATAATTGGTAAATCAAATGCGTCGCATAGTTGCATAAAACGCGCTGCCTTGTCAGCAGCATCGCTATCTATAGCGCCTCCTAAGTGGCTTGGGTTATTAGCAATCACACCAACAGGGCGTCCTTCTACCCGAGCTAACATAGTTATGACTCCCACACCAAAATCCTTACGAAGCTCAAGAAGCGTGCCTGTATCAAACATCACCTCAATAATTTCTCTAACATCATAAACGCGTAGTCTATTCTCTGGGATAAGGTGCCTTAATTTTTTTTGATCTTGGCAATCCCAGTTTGATATTGGGCCTTGGAAATACGAAAGATACTTTTTCGCTGCTTGAACTGCTTCTTCTTCATCCTTGACACTTATATCCACTACACCATTCAGGCGTTGAATTTCCATGGGTCCTATTTCCTTAGGGTCATAAGTTCCCAATCCCCCACCTTCGATCATTGCTGGACCACCCATACCTATGTTTGAGTTTTCTGTCGCTATAACAACATCACAGCAACCAAGAATCGCTGCATTCCCGGCGAAACAGTAACCAGAATTAATACCTACTAGAGGTACTAGCGCAGAAAGTTCAGCCCAGAGGCCGAAAGCGAGACAATCCAATCCTGCCACTTGCATGCCATCAGTGTCTCCGGGTCGCCCTCCGCCTCCTTCGGTAAAAAAGATAACCGGCAATTCCCAACGTTTCGCTATTTCAAATAGTCGGTCTTTTTTGCGGTGATTCTGCCCTCCCTGAGTTCCCGCAAGAACCGTATAGTCATAAGACATAACCACGCATTGGGTCTTTTCTTCTGGGAACAGGTCGCCGTTAACTTCACCTACACCTGCGATCATCCCATCGGCGGGAGTATTCATGATTAGATCTTCAAGAGTTCTTCTCTTCCGCTGAGGGGCAATAGTGAGTGGGCCGTATTCGATATAAGAACCGTCATCTAGTAGGTCTTGGAGGTTTTGCCGTGCTGTTCTTTGGTTCGTAGCTTTACGCTTTTCCAAAGCTTTCGGACGGCGATGATCTAAACCGATCTCGTGCCGTTCATTCACTTCTGAAAGATCTTCTCTTATATGCTCAGGATCTATTTCTACTGCTGTGGTTTCAGTATTATTTGCGATTTCTTTGAATTCAAGTGAGATGAGATTCTGGTCTTCTAATACTGTCTCCCCAACTTGCACGTGGACTTCTTCAACAATTCCGCTTGAGGTAGCCATGACTTCATGTTCCATCTTCATAGATTCAAGTAAAGCAACTCTCTGACCAATTGATACTTCTTCTCCCAATTCAACATCAACTGAAAGAACTGTGCCTTGCAAAGGAGAAAGGAGCTTAGAAGTCATAGTCCAGACAACTATTCAGAAGGAGTTGGTAGCTGATTTATATAAGTTGGTAAATCAAAATAATCACGCCAGAGCGCAATTTCTCCATTATCTATTTCGAAAATGCCAGCACATGGCATCTCTACCCAACCATGGGGCCATAAAAACTTATCTAACCGTTCGTTCATCACTGTTTTGCCAGTACTTGTTTGTTTGCGGGTAATCCATTCAATTTGTTCGCAGCGATCCATCATGGGCATAAGTTGTTGGTGAATGGCATCTCTTCCGAAAACTTTTCCCATCGGGACATTATCGTATTCGCAATTCTCGCTCAAGAGAGAAACAGCTTGCTCTAAATTCATCTCATTTATGTAATCAATAAACTTTGTGACTATTTGTTCTGGTTCCATTTCATTCACCATGGAGCCTTGCCTCCCCATTGGTCCCAGTGCAAGACGGTTTCTACAGGCGGGCGTTTCGCCGGTTTAAAATCTGTCCCTATGGAATACCCGCATGTGATCAATGCGCACTGAGTAAAACTTTCAAAATCAAGACCAATGATTTCCGCAGCTTGTTCCTCAAACATCAGATGAATAGTCGTCCATGCTGTTCCTAGCCCTCGTTCACGTGCTGCGAGCATAAAACTCCATGCTCCAGGCAATATGGATCCCAACATCGCAGCCGAAGCCATTGATGGAAGCCCTTCGTACCTACCTGGCAAAATCGGAATCATCATAACAGGGACTTTCTCAAAGTTCTCTGCTAGATATGCTGCAGAACCGTGAACACGGTTTTGCTGAGATATCCGCTCGGAGTCATCCCCTTTATAGGCTGTCTCTACATTACCTTCCATCTGGGTGTACATCTCCCAACCTTGTTTGTAGAGGTTGGCCAGTGCTTCGCGTTGGTCTTTGTCAGTAACTACTAACCATTGCCATCCCTGTGAATTTGAACCAGTCGGTGATTGCAAAGCTGCTTCCAAGCATTCTTTGATTACTTCTGGTTCTACTGGTTTCTCAAAATCTAAGCGTTTGCGAACCGCTCGGGTAGTTGAGAGAACTTCATCTACTGATAAGTTAAGTTTCATTCTTTCCTTCTTTCAGATAATTAATTAATATTATTCTTCTAATTTGCTTTGGTATTGGTAACTGCGGTGAGTTCGGCCGCCAGCTACGAGAAGGTTCCTTCCGGTAACCCATCGAGCAGCAGGGCTTGAAAGAAACACTACGGCACTGGCGATATCCTTAGGTGCACCGAGGAAGCCGAGTGGAATTGAAGCAGCGATCTCCTCTTCTGCGCCATCGGCTCCAAGAACTTCGGCAAACATTTCTGTTACAACAGGACCAGGGGAAACAGCATTAACTCGAATTTTTGGAGCCAGTTCTATTGCTAGTGTCTCTGTCATGTTTAGCATTCCTGCTTTCGCAGCAGCATACGGTCCGGTAAAAGGTGAACCTCTCATCCCGGCTCCAGAAGAAATATTAATAATTGATCCTCCTTCACCCATTCGTTTAGCTGATGCTTTAGCACCTTGAAATGCTGTCGTTAAATTCAGCTCTATCTGATCTCGAAAGACTTCATCTGGGGTATCAATAAGTTTCCGTGTTTTCTTTTCATTTGACCCTCCAACGTTATTTACCCATATATCAACTTTTCCGAACGTATCAACCGTTAAATCAGCTAACTCATCCGACCTGTCTCTTATATCTGCTGCGAATATGAAGGCATCTCTGCCGCGTTCTTCTATGCCTTTCGCTGTTTCTTGTAGGTCTTCTTGCCTTCTCGCATTTACGGCAACGTTGCATCCAGCTTCAGCTAAACCCCATGCGATTCCTCTTCCTATGCCTTGGCCTGAACCAGTGACGACAGCGACTTTCCCTTCCAACTTAAACTCGTCTAAAAGTCCCACAAGCCCTCTCTTTCTTACATCCTTGCCTTGTTGAAGATTACTCGCATAGCGGCGTTACGAGAAATTTGTTTTGGACAGGATCTTCTCTCTACGCTGGCGCTATTGTCAAGACATGGGAAGAATGTCAGGGAAAGTAGCAGTGATAGTTGGTGGAGCTAGTGGCTTTGGTCTTGCCTGCACCGAGATGTTTGCATCTGAAGGAGCAAATGTAGTCATTGCTGGGCGTAGAGGCGACCTTGCGAAAGAAACAGCTGAAAAATACGGTGGCTTAGGAGTTACTTGGGATGTAACAAACTTTAATCAGGGGAAGGAAGCCAAAGCTACGATCATGGACCACTTCGGTGGTATTGACGCTGCAATAAATTTTGCCGGTTACGATGATGTCCTCTCTATTAGTGAAATTACCCCTGAGCACTTAGAACCAATGGTTAACGTGCAATTTAATGGTGCAATTTATTTCCTCAGGTTCATGTGTAATGGGATGGCTGAGTCTGGAGGCGGCTCAGCTATTTTGTGTTCATCACTAACTGCCCATAATCCGAATGTTGGAAGAGTGGGATACGCTGGCGCTAAAGCTGGCATTGAATACGTGGCTAAACTTGCTGCTGTTGAATACGGAAACAGCGATGTACGTATAAATTGCATCGCTCCACATGTTATTGAAACCGCAATGACAGCCGAGATGTTCAAAATTCCTTTCGCAGTTGAATCAGTTCGGTTACAAACCCCTCTTAAACGTATGGGATACGTCGAAGATGTCGCTAACTGTGCCTTGTACCTCGCGTGTGATGAGTCTAATTACGTTAACGGAGAAACGATCCGAGTAGATGGTGGTGCGCACACTCAGAAATTGCCATCTGACATTGATTACGCGCTTCTAGGAATTGCTAGACCTGATTTAGCAGCGGGATTCCCACGTGCCATGATCCCAGAATGGTACAAAGAGGAGCTCGAAAATAACGAGAATACCTAACGAACTTACTTCCAAACTCCATCAAGAAACTTAATTATTTCCTCCGCGAACACATCATTTCTATCACCAGCGACCATGTGTCCTGCTCCGGAAACGTCAACGAACTCGGCTTGCGGGTGTTCTTTCAAAAATTCTTGTGCTTCGGTCGAAGTTACGAGGTCGCTCATTTTCCCTCGTACCAAAAGGATTGGAACTTCTATGTTCTGACACACTTCGTTAAGGAGTTGAGGGTTTCTCATGTCAGGATTCGCGTCGGTTCTTTCTGAAGAAATAAAATTAGGATCCCAATGCCAGAACCAACGATCTCCGCGTTTTCGGAGATTCTTCTTTAAGCCTTCAAGGTCAGTGGGTTTTTTACGATGCGGGTTATAGTCTGCCAGAACTTCAGCGACTTCTGTAAGCGAGGTAAATCCAGTCTCGGCGTACTTCATCATGAAATCTTTAACTTTTTCAGCTCCGGTTAGATTCATATTTGGAACGATGTCTACTAATACCAGAGAGGTTATTGAATTAGGGCGAACTTTTCCTTCAAGGTACATTCCGACCAGCCCTCCCAGAGACGCCCCAACTAATACAGGATGAATTCTAAGTTCTTGAAGGACATGAACGACATCCTCAGAGAATTGACCCAACTGGTATTGTTTATTTGAGGACCAACCTGATCTTCCGTGGCCACGCAAGTCAAGGGTAATAGCATAAATACCGTTGCTCGCCAGTCGCCTGGCAGTAGCATCCCAAGAGTGGCGTGTCTGTCCGCCTCCATGAAGAAGAAGGACTGATTTCTCTGAAGCTGAACCCCAAAGGTCAACCTCTATCGCAAGACCAGATGAAGTCGTAAAGGTTTTCGTGAGTGGATAGAGATCTCCCATAAGTGTGTTTAAGAAATAGTTCCTGAATCACGAAGTCCGATTATTTCCTCCGACGTGTAACCGATTTCACTTAAAAGTTCATCCGTATGCTCACAATAAGTTGGCGCAGGAGTCGATTCGTGTTCAGGGTCTCCGTTAAAAGTTGCCCCTTGCCGTGGGACGCGTAGTCGTCCAACCACAGGGTGTTCTTTCTCTCGGATTGATCCAATATCAACTACGTGGGGGTCATTCGCTACGTCTGAAGGGTCTAGAACACTAACGGCAGGGACATCTGCGATTTGGCATTTATCCAAAGCTTCTTTAGTTGTGAAAGCGCCAAGCATCTCATCAAATGCCCCATACCAAGCTGTGAAGTTCTTACTTCTATTGCTTGCAGAAGAGAAACGTTCATCAGTAGCTAGGTCCATTCTTTCCAATGCTTTACAAACTGCTTCCCACTGGCTATCAGTGCCAGCTGTTACAGACACCCAGCCATCAGAAGTAGAGAAAAGCTGGTACGAACTCAAGAGATTAGGTAGGTGCAGAGCGTCTTCATCAAGAAGAGTCTCATGCATCATCACATCAGGCCAGTTAAACGCAATGTTCGCTTCAAGCATTGAGACTTCAACATATTGGCCTTTCCCAGTGGTACTCCTTGCCAATAGCGCAGCTGTAATTGCTTGCGATGTAGTAAGCGCCGCTACTTTGTCTGCAACCATACCTCGGATTAGATTTGGCCCTGATTCAGTTTTTTGCGCACCCGCCCAACCCGAAAGTGCCTGTATAACCGGATCGTAAACTGGTCGTCCGCTGTAAGGTCCTTTAGAACCAAATCCTGATGAAGAGACATAAACAAGAGAGGGATTTATCTCTAACGCTGCCTCAGCGGAAAATCCTAAACGTGCTACCGCCCCGGGTCGGAATCCCTCAATGAAAACATCTGCTTCTTTAACAAATGCCCATAGAATCGCTTTCGCTTTCTCATGAGATAGATCTAAGCCAATTGATCGTTTCCCAGCATTAGCATTTACAAACCATCCAGACATGTTATTTTTGCGACTCCCATACATGCGAAGGTCATCGCCACCAGTAGTGTTTTCAACTTTGATGATTTCAGCACCCTGAGAAGCTAACAAATGAGTAGCTCCGGGAACTGCAATCATCTGAGCCAATTCAACTATCTTAATTCCAGCTAAGGGACCTGACATTATTCCACCGAACTCATTAAATTACCCATGAGAATAAAAAGAAGGATCTTCACTAGGATCAGAAGTTAAATTCACTGGGCAATCATTAGCTACATCAAGGACCGCAAGAAGCCTGCCGATGCCAAGACAAAATCCTATCAAAGCTAGCAACTCTAGAATTTGCTGATCAGAGAACACCGCCTTTACTCTTCTCCAGAAATCGTCATCGCTGCGCATAGAGATATGGTCAAAAACAAACCTTTCTGCCATCTGCGCTGCCAATTTCTCTTGTTCTGAGAATGCGCCGATCTCATCATATTCTTCTACCCGATGATAAAGATCATCATCTAAACCTTGCTGCATCGCCGATGCAGAACGAGTATCAAGTCATATATGGCAATCATTAATTTGCGCTATGCGCATTCGTGCTACTTCTCGGACTCTTGTATCCAAAGAAACCTTTGTATACAAGGCATCCCCAGCGATCCCTATCCCTTTCCCGACGTTTGGCTGCAGGTGCCAAAGCCTGCTTCGTTCCAAACCTTCACCTTCTGGAATATCAACTCTTGCCATAATGCCCCCTACATGAATTCGTTACTTTACCTTTTTACTTTAGCTTGACCATAAGGGGGAAGAAAGGCTAAGCAGAAAGCATGGAAGAATTCAATCTTAATGAAGTAGACCGGTTGTTAACAACAACAAGAGCAGTACGGAAACGTCTTGACCTTGAGCGGGAAGTCCCACGAGACCTTATTCTTGATTGTGTTAGGGTCTCGACGCAGGCACCCGCTGGGGGAAATTATCAAAAGTGGCGGTGGGTTATCGTTGATGATCCTATAAAGAAAGGGATCATTGCTGATGCCTACCGAGAAGCATACGCCCCCTATATAGAAGCTCAAAGAACCGCTGTTACCGATAAGGCTTCAGATGATTCGACTCTGGGGAAGATAATGTCGTCAAGTGACTACCTAGCCGAGGTACTTGAAAAGGTACCAGTCCTTGCGATTCCATGCTCTCTTGGCACACCTTCAGATATGGAAGGATCTTTAGGCGGCGGACTCCAGGGATGGTGGGGATCAGTTCTACCAGCAGTCTGGAGTTACATGCTAGCTGCTCGCGCTCGAGGATTAGGTACAGCTTGGACGACTCTCCACCTTCGGTACAACGAACGTGTCGGGGCTGCTCTTGAAATCCCAGATACTGTGACCCAACTAGCATGTGTCCCAACTGCTTACTATTCTGGCGAAGGTTTCCGACCTGGAAAGAGAAAAGCTGCTGAGCAGGTTACTTACTGGAATACCTGGAAAGAAACTGATGTCCAGTCAACCTAAGATTTTGACTCACCGTGTTTTTCAGCAGTTTTTTCATGATGCCGTATCACTTCATCAACTATCAAGCGAAAGACTTTCTCCCCAAATAAAGGATCCATACCTACTATTTGAGCAATTTCATGAAGGCGAGATATTTGCTGCCTTTCCCGTTCGGGGTCCGCAGCAGGTAAATCATTCTCTGCTTTAAATTGACCTACGGCCTTTGTTATTTCAAACCGTTCGGCCAACAACCGAATCAACTGTTCATCAAGTTCATCAATTCGTTCTCTGTGGTTTCGCAAAACGTCCCTATTCATAAAATCTTAACCTCGCTACTCCTTAGTAACTGATTCGTCTTTGGAATAAGTTTAAACACTACTAGATCTCCAGCTTTCTAGCGTTTGTTTCCTGTGAACCTCTTGAAATAGTGATCTTTCCTTAAAAATGATGGAAAAAACGATCATAGAGTGGAGATTAGTTAAATCACATGACAACATCTGATCATGATCTCTTCTAGTGAAACTTTCAATGGGACTTGGCCATTTGAACCAAGATTTAGCAATGCAGCAGGATTCCAACAACATTACGTGGATGAAGGAGAAGGAGAAATAATTATTTGCCTTCATGGCGAGCCGACTTGGGGTTATCTCTATCGAAACATGATTGAACCATTGGCGAAAAATTACAGGGTAATAGTTCCAGATCATATGGGGTTTGGGAAAAGCGAAACCCCAGAGGATCGCGAATACACGTTAAAGAGCCATACGGAGAATCTAAGCTCCCTCATCGACGATCTTGACTTGAATGCAGTCACATTAGTTATGCAAGACTGGGGTGGTCCGATTGGCACTGCATATACGGTAAGAAATCCGGAAAAAGTGAGCCGCTTGGTGTATATGAATACCATCGCTGGTTATGGGAAAGTTTCAGAGGGTGTGACTCGAATCCGCGATTCGGAGTGGTTCACATGGATTGGTGAAGGATTAGAAAATGGAAGAACGGAAGCCGTTCTTAGAAATGCTGGGTCAACCGTCTTATCTATAATGAAACGACTTGGTTTCTCCAATTCAAACGTTATTAATGATTCTTGGATTAATGCTTACAGTGCTCCATTCCCTGATTATCAAAGCTCTATAGGAGCTTATGAGTTTCCCATTGATGCTTACCTCGGAAGAATAAACGAGTATGTTCTGGAAGGAATTGACGGCTTAAAGGACCTTACGTCTAAACCAGCGATCCTTATCGAAGGCTTGGAAGATAAAGCAATCCCGCCAGAGTTCGCAATAGCTGATTTCAAGTCACTGTGGCCTTCATCACCAATTATTGAACTTTCTGGAGTGGGGCATTTCTGTCAAGAAGATGCTCCTGAAATATTGGTTTCAAGCATTCAGCAATTCATGCAAACAAAGAAATACGATGCAGAAATTACTAGGAATAAAAAATGAACTATGGCTGATGTAGACAAAATAACAAAGAATATCCAAGCTGGAACCCGCGGACCTGGCGGGCAATGGGAAATCGTTAACGAAGAAGTGCTGGGTGAGGATTTCATCGTATTTAAGAATCGCCATCGCAACATTAACGAAATGCTAAAAACGAATACGTCCAAATGGGCGGAAAGAGAATGCCTTGTCCTTGGAAATAGCCGAATTTCTTACCAGGAATTGCAAGACCGAGTTGAGTCCACTGCCTACCGGTTGCAGACCATGTACGGTATCAATGCAGGCGACCGAGTTGCTATTCTGGCTGCGAACTGCCCTGAGTGGGTTATTGGTTTCTTCGCTGCTACACAAATTGGGGCTATCGTTTCAGCTCTTAATGGTTGGTGGACAGAAAACGAAATTAAGCATGCGATTGAACTCACTGACCCTTTATTGATAGTTGGGGATACACGCAGATTGGCCCGCGCTGGGCCTCTTCTGGAGCAATTCCCAGTGGTTGATATCGATAAGTCCTCAAGTTTTTTTGAATCAACTGGGGAAAGCCCCGTTCACTCTGAAATCGATGAAGATGACCCTGCATTAATTCTTTTTACTTCTGGAACAACTGGGAAATCAAAAGGAGCTCTACTCTCTCATAGAAGCCTCATTGGCTTTGTTGATGGGACGATACATAATGGCTACGAAAAAAAACTTATAGCGCTGAAGCTTTTAGATATTGATCCTTCTTCTCTGCCTTCAAACCAAGATGTAATTTTGGCTACATCGCCTTTATTTCATATTTCAGGTTTGCCCGCTGGTGTATTAATGAATATGGCAAATGGTGCAAAAATAATTTTCCGCTCTGGCCGATTTGATCCCTCAGATGTACTCCGATTGATAGAAGAAGAAAGCATCACAAATTGGACAGCTATCGGTGATATGGGACCACGGGTAATGGCCCATCCTGATTTCGCGACGAGAGACACTTCTTCATTAACTCGTGTAAGTAGTGGAGGAGCCCATTTATCAGAGAACATGCAGCAGTTAATAGCAGAACATTTCCCTCAAGCAGCTGGAGCTATTGGCCAAGGCTACGGAAGCAGCGAATCTTGCGGGGTTATCACTTCAATAGGAGGACAAGATTTCAAAGATTACCCTACTTCTGCAGGGCGAGCTTGTTTAGGGTACGAAATTGAAATACGGGACTCTGAAAATAACCCCCTCTCTGACGGAGAAGAAGGAGAAATTCATGTGAAGTCAGCGTACTCAATGCTCAAGTACTGGGAAAACCCTCAGGCGACAGCAGAAACATTAAAGAGCGGAAGATGGCTAGCTATGGGAGATATAGGGAAAATGGTTGATGGGAGGCTGTACATCAATTCAAGAGCTAGAGATATGATTATCAAATCAGGTGAAAATATTTACCCAGTTGAGATTGAACACCGACTGGAAAGCCACCCAGATATTCAAGAAGTAGCTGTTCTTGGGGTAGATCATGCTCAAAAAGGACAGGAAGTAAAAGCAATCGTTGTTTTGACCCCTAACGGCCATTTCAGCCCTGAAATATTTTCAGAATGGTGTGAAGAGACATTGGCTACATACAAAATTCCAAACCATTGGGAGCATAGAGTTGATCCACTTCCAAGAACAGCAAGTGGGAAAGTCATTAAAGGCGGCCTAACAGGTGATCGGGAACTAAGCGACTACGAAGATTAAACACCACCCATTTTAATTAATACCTAGTAACTCATCTTCAGTGATGCGGTTAACGCTTATTGGGATTGCGCTCATAATTGGCAAACCAGTTATCCGGTCATATCCGGAATTAGATGTGACAAGACGGTTAGTGGGAGATCCAATATCTCTTACTTTCTCATCTGTTAATGAAAGACCACCCCAAGAATGCGACATCGCTATAACGCCCTGTTTTATATCTGGGTCGACTTCTGCAACCCCAACTACAGATGCCCTTGGAGATGCAATTCGTAAGAGATCTCCGGGTTCAGCACCAAGATTTTGAAGATCATCAGGATGAACATACGCATAATTGGTAGTCGCAACTCGCGCCAACCCCGGGAGTTCAGATCCCAAAGAATTCAGGGCATGTTTGAGTCGTCTCCCCACTAATAAGAAAGGGAACTCCGTGTCGTTGATGATTCCAAGAAGATCGCTTCCAGATTTTTCATTTCTAACCTCGTTTAGTTCTGAGTAAACATCTGGGGGGCAAACCGCAAATTTTGCATCATTATCTGGGGCGCCTGGCAGAACAATAATTGGATTGTCATGAATCACTCCTCTATTTTTCCGCCATTCACTCATAGGCAAGCGGGAATTTGCATACACATGATCTATGACGTCGCTATCCGTCAATGTCGTTCCTATTGGTAGATCCCCGCCTGGCAAAGTGAGTTTGGTACCTATCCTTTTAGCTAGACCTACAAACACTTCCCATTCATTTAGAACGTCATCTCCCGAATCAATAACGCGGTCGGTGTAGTTTGTGTAGACAGCAGGGAATCGCCTATCCATAACATTTGGAACATCTTCCCTTTCTAGTTGTAGTCGCGGGGCAAAAATGTAATCAGATAGTTCCGCTGTAGCTGTCATCCGGTGGTCTATGACAACTAACAATTCCAAACTTTGAAGGGCTTCAAGAGTTTTTTGCTGATCGGGCCAAGCTTGCACAGGATTTCCTCCTGAGACGATCAATGCCCGCACCTGTCCATCTCCTTCCAAAAGAATCTCATCGTTTAGAGCGTTCGTTAGCATTTCATCGGCAAGACCATGTAAGCCTCTAACACGGTGAGGAGTTCCAGGGGTTGGGTTACTTGGCCCTTTGACCTGAGCACGGCGCGAATCACCGGGTGAAAGCATGTAGGGGCTCTCCAGCGAATCTCCCTCACTTAGAACCCTTCCACAGAGAACGTTTAGCGTAAGTGTAAGCGTTTCCATCAATGTTCCATGAGGAGCCATATTAGGTCCCGTCCCAGACCCAGCTGTTCCTCGGGGACCTCCGGCAAAGATTGTCGCAGCAGTTTGAATATCATCAGGGGAAACCCCACAACGAGTTGCTGCATATTCGGGCGTGAAGAGGGCGGTAGCTTCTTTCAAGAGATCAAGCTGGTCACATTCAACGTATTCATCGCAAAATTCTCTGTCATGTAAATCGTTGCTAAGAATAACGTTGATCATTGCAGCTAGAAGCGTAGGATCTTCGCCAGGCTTTACCTGTAGCCAAAGGTCAGCTTGCTTCGCTAATTCACTTCTCCTCGGGTCAATTACTATTAATTTCAATCCTCTTTTCTTTGCTTCCCGAAGCTTTACGAAGGGATCGGTTCCTTGAAGTCCGCTTGCCGGCCCATAGCTAGAGACAAGTGGATTATACCCAACTGCTAGTAACACATCTGAGTCAGAAAAGTTTTGCCATCCAGCCTCCCAAGCACCCAAACGAAGGAGAGAGCTCCTGTGGGCGGGTTGATCAATAGTCAACGAAGTGTAGAAGGAAGGTGAGCCGAAACCTTTATGCCAAGATGAAGCTACGGCGACACCGACACTATTTTGATACGCTCCCGTTCCAATATATGTGGCCACTGAACGAGGGCCATGCTCTGAAATAATCTCTTCAAGTTTCTTAGCGATTTCATCTAGAGCATCACCCGATGAGATCGGATAAAAAACTCCAGACGGGGTTTTCTTAAGAGGAAACCTGAGGCGACTAGGACTATGGAACTGGTCTGCTAATTGCCGACCCTTTACACACGAATAGCCTTTAAAGAGGGGATCGTTTCTATCAGCTCGGACAGCGATGATCCTGCTGTCATCTTCAATATCAATTTCCATTGGGCAGGCTGCGTGACAGACGCGACAAAACGTTTTTTTCGTAACAATCATTACTTTGAATTTACATGGTTTTCTTTACAAAGATTCAATGCGACTTTAGACGATCTTCCCTAGAATGTGCCTGTGAGGTGGCGCAGGACGCCAGAAGGTGAGAGTGTTTAGCATGAGCTATGAGTGTTTTGAAGTAACAGAAATTGGAAGTGTTGCCCACGTCCAACTGAGTCGTGGTGACAGTCTAAATACTATGATTCCTGCTTTTTGGAGTGAGTTGCCAGAAATCATTAACGCTATAAGTGATGAAGGTAAGGCCAGAGCGATAGTTATCTCTTCAACTGGCCGGCATTTCTGCGCTGGCATGGACCTATCTGTGTTCACAAGTGGTGGTTTAAGCGATGGGGCACGTTCTGAAAGAGGAAGAAGTAACGCCATAACTCGAGGTGGCGCCCTTCACTTACAAGAAAGTTTTACTTGTTTTGAAAAAGCTAGGATGCCTGTCTTGACTGCTATACAAGGTGGTTGTGTAGGAGGTGCAGTTGACATGGTTACTGCGGCCGACATGCGTTATGTTTCTGAAGATGCTTGGTTCTGCATACAGGAAATTAACATTGGGATGACTGCTGATGTTGGAACGTTACAAAGACTTCCTAAGTTGATCCCTGAAGGAATTGCTCGAGAATTAGCTTTTACGGGGCGGCGGATGTCTGCCCAGAGAGCACTAGAGGTGGGATTAGTGAACCAGATTTTCCCTACTCACGAAGAACTTATTGAAGGAGTGCTAGAAATTGCGGCAGAGATAGCAACTAAATCACCTCTTGCGATCTGGGGTACAAAGGAAAGCGTGAATTTTACTCGAGATCATTCAGTAGCCGATAGCTTGAATTTCATAGCGACTTGGCAAGCTGGAATGTTCCAGCCAAAAGATATGGCGGCAGTCTTCGAAGCGCAGTCAAAGAATGAAGAGCCAGAATTTGATGACCTACCTCCCATTCGAAAAGGTTTGGGCTAATTAGCAAGTAGCCTTCTGCCTATTAATTTCAAGCACAAAGTTTCGTCTGACCCTTCAAATATTGAGAGAACGCGTGCATCAACAAAGAGTCGGCTCACCGCGTATTCTTCTGCGTACCCGAAGCCGCCGTGCATTTGCATTGCCTCTCTGGTTACCCATTCAGCGGCTTTGCACGCATAGGCTTTAACCATTGCCGCCTCCAAAGTACCTGAACCGTTAGACATAAGTTCCCCTACTTTATAGGTGTACTGGCGGCAAGCTTGTATAAGTGCCGCCATGCGTCCTAGCTTGATTTGCGTAAGTTGGTAGTCTGACAAAGACTGACCGAAAACCTTCCGCTCTGCACAGTATTCCAATGCTTCTTCGTAAGCTCTTTGCATTACCCCAACCGCACGAGCAGCTGTTTGTAATCTACCATTTTCGAAACCTGCCATTTGTAGGTAGAAGCCTCTCCCCTCTCCATCTGAATCACCTATAAGGGCTTCAGCCGGGACCTGCCAATCTTGAAAAGAAATTTCGAAACTATGCATACCTCTGTAGCCAAGTGTCGGAATCGCCCTCCCTTGCATTCGTCCTCCAGAGTCTTGTTTCAAATCAAAGTTGTGTCCTGCAATTCGTTCTTTTCTGACAACAAAGACGCTAAGGCCTCGATGACCTACGGATAAATCAGGATTTGTTCGGGCAAGGACCATTAAGAGATCAGCTCGCCCCGCAAAAGTACACCATGTTTTCACGCCGTTGAGCTCCCAGAAACCATCATCTTTTTTTCGAGCTGACATAGTTATTGACGCAACATCGCTCCCGTGGTCTGGTTCTGTGACCGCTACTGCTGACATGTTTTCTCCGGAGGCTATTCCAGGCAAAAGGTCTTTCTTTTGTTTTTCTGTTCCGCCGTTTTCTATAGCCCTAGCCAAGATTTCTGGTCTGGTGATAAGAGACCCTCCGATACTTAGCGACGCTCTAGAAAGTTCTTCAGTGGCTATCACCATCGCTTGCATATCTTGGCTTGACCCAGTGGCACTACCCCCGTATTCAACTGGGATGGATAGCCCAAAACATCCAAGGTCAGCTAAGCCACTAATAATTGACTCTGGAACATCCAAATCTTTCCGGTGTACTTCCTCAGCTATGTCCACAATATGGTCCTGTCCGAAGCGTCGAAAGGTTTGAGCTACGAGTTCCATGTCGTCGCTTAGGTGTAATTTCCCCGGATTTTGTGAGTTCTGTGCATACGACTCCGGTGTTCCATGACTAGTAACGTATGCACGCACAAGTTCAAGATCGGAATTATCGAATGACCATAATTGTTCGCATCCAAAGGAAATAGTAGCTACTGACCGGAGCACATCTGAACAAAATATTTCAACGAGTTGGCTTTCCTCAGGACCATTGTCAGCATAATCTAGGAAACTTTCTGCAATCGCGTGGGCAGAACTCGCATGGGCAATACCGTAGAGAAAAGCTTGGTGAGCTTCGGGTTTTTCCTGCGACCGGAGATGAGAGATTCCGGAATCGATGATATTTTTTGCGCTTTTCAGGGCATCCGAGGCTTTCTCACGATCCACGGTATCCCCTCCAATCACTCGTTATAGCCTGATAGTTGATTTCAGTGTAGGTCTTTGGTGGTTCTCCGGCACTCTTGAAGGGCGAATTCAATTTTCAGTTTTAACTTCTCCGTCAATTCGATTGAGGATCTGAACACAACCAGATTCAGGATCAACTTCAATGAGCGCCCCATCATCGATGTCATCCAGAGCGTTGGGGACTCCGATGACGGCTGGAATGTTCAATTCACGTGACAAGACTGCAGCATGACACATCGCCCCGCCTTCAACCGTTACCAGCCCACCTGCGATTGAAAGGACCATATTGTATGCCGGAGAAGTGGTTCTCGTAACAAGAATCTCTCCTGGCTGCAAACGGTCCAATGCTTCATGAGCATTCTCTGCGACTCTGGCAACCTGTTGATATTTACTCTTCCCTATACCAATTCCTCGCAACTCTCCATTAGCGGTTCGGTTACCTTGTTCTCCAGAGTCATGCCCATCACCCATCCCGAGTTCCGCAAGGATTTTCTGCACCGTATTCACTGCCATCGCCAGATGCTCTGGAAGAGCACCTACTGGAGGTGGCGTTTCGGTCATTCCCAATACCGCCGGAGGGTCCAGCAACTTTTGCTGTGATCTAAGTCGCGCACGTTCTGATAATTCATCGGAAGTCGGTCCATTCCTATTAGATACGAGTTCAGGCAACTCTTCTGTCGTCAATTCAAAGATATGAGTTTCATTCACAATCCGTCCAGCCTCTTTGAGGCGGAAACCTGCTTCAAGCATTCCCAACCGCAACAAACCGCATGGCCATTCAGCGGTAATCGGCCCATTGTCATCTCGCAAGTCCATGGCCTCTCGAGCTCGGGAAAGAAGATCATCAAAATGTTCATGGTCCTTAGCAGGTATCCTGCTGCGAACCGAATTTACTTCTGTTTCAAGTTCATGTGTTTCAGAAGTAGTCAATTTATCGCTTGCACGGATAGTAGCCAGAAGAACTTCTGGAGATTCTTTCAATGTTGGAGAATCTATGTCATATCCTGCATAAAGCACTGAGCCGTGAAAGCGGAGGTAAGCATAAAGTTTCCCTGATATTGAATCTGAAATGCTAGCCAATTCCTCTAGCGAGGAAGGCGATATCCCTGATTGATTAACTTCTCTAGATATTGCATTAAGGGCTTGAAGGGGTTCAGACGTTGAAGGTGAAGCCCCCGCTAGCAATGCGAGAAGTTGGCGACTGGGAATACCCCAATCAGACCCTGCGACGAGAAAGCGACCTATAGGTCCTAGATCATAGCAGTGGAGTCGAAAATGCTCATCTAAGGTTTCTCGAAGATGAGCGATCAGGTTTGCCAGATGTATCCCAAGGGCGGAATCATCAAGATCTTGCAGTTCTATATCCTGAAAATCCAAATTCTTTGCAACCAAGGAAGGTCTGCCTTCTTCCTTCCAAGCATTAATAACTTCTGAAACTTGCAAATTCTCCAAAAAATGTTTTGCCGCTTTCTCGCGACGTCGAAATTCCGGATGTAGGCGTGCCACTAGCCAAAGAAAAATAAATGGAGGTTGCTTTCCAACCGGACGGTCAGGGAATATTAGAGGTCTCATTCTGCTATACCAAAATCCATTTACGAATCTGATACTCAACGTTTCAGCAGGAATACCTATAGTTGCCCATTCGCGACGGTAGACCTCCTCTACAGCAGTTCCAACAAGTTCCCGAGCTATCGGAGTGGTTCCACCAGGGAAATGCGATCTGTCCAACTGCCAGAATCCAGGACCAGGTGGATTAAAATCTATAGCTTCCATGAAATTGCCGACTCCTTGACTCACTAGAAATTCTCCAATTATGGTATGCGACTCTCTAAGTTGTAGCTAGTTTGAGAGGATGAACCCTGTCCCTCTTACTGCCGGAATCCACCTACCTCAAGCAGGTCCCGCTGCTTCCGGAGATTCGATAACACAAGTAGCACAATTAGCTGAAGAGTTAGGTTTCAGAGATGTTTGGGTCAGTGATCACTTAGTTATCCCATCTAACGCTAAGTACCCTCCATCTGCCTACGTTTTTGAACCTTTCGCTGTCATGGCTTGGGTCGCTGCTCAAACCTCAAGAATTGGAATAGGAACCACCGTTCTAGTCTTACCGATGCGCAACCCAATAGTTACTGCGAAGTCACTAGCTTCTATAGACCAGTTAAGCGGAGGTCGGGTCATACTTGGAACTGCCGCTGGATGGCTCAAAGCAGAATTTGATGCACTCGGAATCCCATTTGATGAAAGGGGACCTCGTACCGATGAAGCGTTAGAAATTATTAAATGCCTATGGAAAGAAGACCATATTTCAGCCTCATACCCGATACATGGGGCAGAGTTCGTTGAAATGCGCGCCAAACCTCAACCTGTTAGCGATATCCCCATTTGGATTGGAGGACATGCTGATGTTGCTCTTCGAAGAGCAGCCCGAGTGGGTGATGGCTGGCATGGAGCCTTTCTCTCCCCCAGTGAAACATCAAGAATGGTGAAGAAATTACATTCTTACGAACATAAAGATGATTTCGTTATTTCAATGCGAACCAATTGGGACCCTCTCAAAGATGACACTGAAAAAATCTTATCCGAGATCAGTAAATACGTTGAGGTAGGAGTAACCCATTTTGTCCCTGAACCAAGACAAAGAGACAAACTAGAATATATGCGTTCAGTTGAAATACTTGCTGACCTTTTTGACCAGTCAGGAATCCATTTATTTAGAAGTTAGAGAGCAAAGGCTCATAGCTCAGGATTCTTACCCTCTTTACCGTAAAGAACTTTCTCTCGTGTGGGAACCCTAATGCCCACGTACCACACACCGAACACGCCAACGACTCCAACGAGGAAACGTACCCACATTTGAGTTATTGCGAATGTAATACTTAATGTCACCGCTAATGACATCATTGCAATCGCTACCACTTTGGACTTCCTTGGCATCCCTAAGCCAGACCGATGGTCATGAATTAATTTCCCAATTCCGGGCAATTGAAGTATCCACTTCTCAAATCGCGGACTTGATTTAGCGAAACACCAAGCAGCCATGATCATGAAAACCGTAGTTGGCATTCCTGGAATCAATACACCGACAAATCCAAGCCCTACGCAGATAAACCCTAAAACCAAAAGAAGGTAACGGAAAAATGTTGATGATACTGTTTGGTCTCGATCTTCATCACGGTCAATCATATTCTCTACTCAAGACTAGCCTTCTGAGAGACACTTCTGTTAGTAGACATCGGGGAACTCTTGTAGACTCCAACCATGGGGGAAAATACTGAGATCTCAGAGTTCATCAATTTATCGGGGAAACGGGCTCTTGTAACTGGTGGGTTGAAAGGAATAGGAAAATCAATTACTTCCAGACTGTCTGAATGCGGAGCTAAAGTCTTGGTAGCGGACTCCGATCCAACCGTTAAACAAGAAGAAACAGATGAGAAGGTTGACTTCATACAGTGTGATATCACCGACAGTTCTCAACTTATAGAAGCTGTCAGTAAAGCGGCAGGCAATGACGGCCTTGATTTTCTTGTAAACAATGCGGGAATCTTCCCGACAACAGGACCGCTAGAACAAGCAACTGATGAATTCGTCACCAGGATGCTTGAAGTTAATGTTCGCGCTCAATTTAGTGCTTCTCGCGAAGCTTCCAAACAGATGAACCGGAACGGGGCGATCGTAAATATTTCCTCAATCGCCGCTCTTCGAGGTGGAGCTAACATCACCGCATACAGCACTTCCAAAGCAGCGATCATTGGTTTGACACAATCATTTGCCCAAGAACTAGGTCCAAAAGGAATTCGAGTTAATGCTATTGCCCCTGGAATCATTGACACTCCAGGCGTCCAAGAACAATTAGAACCTCTTAAGGCAGGTGGTTTAGATATCAGTGCTGCTATAGCAGCGAACCCTTTACGCATGTCTGGGAATCCTGATTACATAGCAAGAGCGACATTATTTTTGGTTTCTGGCTTAGCAGAATTTATAACAGGCCATCTATTAGTTGTAGATGGCGGATCAACCGCATAACAAAAGGAAAAATATGGAATCAGCAACAGTCCGTGAGATAAAGGAGAAGATTCATTACGAAGTTTCACGTACTGAACCACCTGAAGGATTTCCGAAATTCCATGACATTCCTAAGGGACGATATATTTCGGAAGAATTCTATAATCTTGAACAAGAATTCGTCTTCGGCAATTCATGGGTTATAGCTGGTCGTGAAAATGACGTAATAGAGCCCGGAGATTTCTTCACATTTAAAAAACTCGGAGAGCCTATGCTCATAATCCGGGGTAGCGATGGAGGAATTCGTTGCTTCTACAATACGTGCCAGCATCGAGGTGCACCTGTGGTTAGAGACGAAAAAGGTTCATCTAAGCGTTTGCGCTGCCAGTACCACTCTTGGAGCTACGACATAACTAGTGGAGCTCTAGTGGCAGTTCCAGATGAGCATGATTTTGTGGATCTTGATCGGGCCGAACGATGCTTACCGCAAGTAAGTTGCGAAACTTTCTCTGGATTTATTTTCATTAATAAAAATCCTAATGCAAAACCATTAATTGAATCTCTTGGGAAGGCTCGTGAAATGCTAGACCCTTTGAATTGCGAATCGTTAAAAGAGGTCTACCGAGAAAGCATGGTCGTACCTTGCAACTGGAAAGTGACCGCAGAAGCTTTCCTTGAGGTCTATCATTTCAAGCACATTCATTCAAACAAAGAAGGTTGGGCCATACTTGACAGTAAAAGGGCCGCTATGGGTCTCTACCGTGGTGGCCATAGTCGAATGATCACTGGTTATTCAGATCAACATGTCAAAAGATCCAATATGGAATCGTGGGATGACTGGAAGCCTCTTGATAACGGTGATTTTAAAACTGTTCAATCAACCAATCAGGATTTCCTAAACATGGTTGACTGCACAAGCACAGCTGTGAGCTATTTCCCAAACACGATCATTCCATTAGGGGTATTTGGGTTCCCAATCCTTCTATTCTGGCCAATTGATATTGGAACTACTCTGCTTGAATGGTTCTATTACGCGCCACGAGACTGGGAAGGTGACGAACTTCCATTGCACTGGGAAATCCGATCAAAACAATTTAACCAAATTATGGATGAGGACAAATACAACATGGAGCCCATGCAGGAATCTCTTGATTCCCAAGCATTTAAAGGGGTTCCTATCAACTATCAAGAACGAAGGATATGGCATCTACACGAAGAGATAGACAGAATGATAGGCGCTGAAAAGATTCAAAAAGAACTAAGAATGAACCAACTTTTGGAACAATATCTTGAGGACGGAAATGTTTAATTTTCAAGACATCTACCACATCGGTATTAGAGTACCTAGCCTCTCGGATGCTATGGAGGAGATGGGCGACTCTTTAGAAGTTACTTGGGCCGAACCCGTTGAAACTTCTGGGCAGTCGATTTGGACACCTGAAGATGGGCAGATGAGTTTGCCTTTGAAATTTGTTTATTCCTGTGAAGGACCCCAACATATTGAACTCTTGGAGGGGCCTAAAAGATCAATCTGGGATGGGAGAATTGATTCAGGAGTCCATCATGTTGGGGTTTGGGTTGATGACGTCGCTCAAGAGACAGAACGCTTCATCAGCCAAGGTTGGACGTTGCTGGCTGCCGGAGTCTCACCAGACAAAGGTTATGGGGGCTACACATATGTTGCACCTCCAAGTGGAACGATTGTGGAATTGGTAACAGCGGCAATCAAACCAAGATTTGAACAATGGTGGGCTGGTGGGCCATTTGCTAAGTAAAAAGATCGAACAATTCCTGAAACGCTACTAATTGTCCTCCACTGGTTGATGATGGGACAAGGATGGGATTGTCCAAACCAGCGTCATACCACTTTTCTAGTCCTTCTTTAACTTCAGTAGCTGACCCATAGAGTGTTACGTCACTGAGCCAGTCATCGGTCATCAATTTAGGTAAAGCATCGTAATCTTTTTGAGAGATTGCCTCTTCAATGCTTTCCATTTCTTTCTGATAACCGGAAACTTTCCAATAGTTTCTATAGTTGGGAAGACTTACGTACATCATGAGCGTCTTCCGGTTTACTTCAGCCGCTGCTTCTCGGTCTTCGGAAATGCAAGTCGGGATCATACCTCCAACGAAAAAATTATCCGAAATGTCAGAATTTTTTCTCATTCTTTCCAACGAACTGGTCAATGCGCTTCTAGCGCCATTAGCAAGAACAACTCCGTCACTTATTTCAGCCCCTAAGCTCATCATCCGGTCTCTCATCGCAGCGACAATAATGGGGGGTAATTCACCCACCCTCTTAGCTTCTTTAAAGGTTTGAACAAAATTTTTCATATCCGATAAAGGTTTACCCGTTGTAAGCGATAGGCGGTCATTCATTGGACCATGGCTTACACCGACACCAAAGCGGAACCTCCCATCGGATACCTCATGGATGAAAGAAGCAGAAGATGCATAGTCATGGGGATGTCGGGTATAGATATTTGCTATTGAAGTTCCGAAGGGAATTCGGCTCGTTCTTTCGGCGATGCCTTGGCATAAACCCATTGCGTCACCAAAGCTTGGACAGTAAATCCCTGAGAAACCCCTCTCCTCAATTTCAACTGCTAAATCTAAAGTAGTTACTCGCCTGCCTGGAACGGCAGCGAGCGAAACGGCTGGGATTCTATTATTCAATTCGCATCCCAGATATTGCTCGGCTGATCACAAGTTGTTGGATCTGTTCTGTTCCTTCAAAAATATCGTGTATCTTCGCATCTCTGTGCCACCGTTCGACAGGATATTCCCTTGTGTATCCATAGCCTCCGAGGATTTGTATAGCTCTCTCAGTAGCCCATACGGCTACCCGACCAGCTTTAAGTTTCGCCATTGAACCTTCGGCATTCTTGAATTGTCCTTGCTTCCCTAGCCAAGCAGCTCTCCAAGTTAGCATTCTTGTTGCATCTATTTCTGTTGCTATGTCAGCGAGCATAAAAGCTATGCTTTGGTTTTTAATGATCGGCCTTCCGAAGGCATAGCGTTCTTTAGCATATTCCAGTGAATATTCGTAAGCGGCTCTTGCGACCCCAATAGCTTGGGCAGCAACTGCAGGTCTCGTGGCTTCAAATGTTTGCATAGCAGCTTGTGCGTTACCTTTTTTGCCTGCTCGCACCCTAGCTAAGCGTTCGTCAAGTTTTTCTTTACCTCCTAGAAGGCAACGGCCGGGAACTTTTACATCATCTAAGACAACTTCTGCTGTATGGCTTGCTCGAATACCATGTTTTTTGTATTTTTGTCCTTGACTCAACCCTGGGGTATTGGGAGGAACCACGAAACTTGCGTGCCCTTTAGAGCCAAGTGTCGGGTCAACAACTGCTATAACTACGTGTATGTCAGCTATTCCACCATTCGTAATCCATGCTTTTGTTCCATTTAAAGTCCATTCATCTTTCGCTTCGTCATATTTGGCTGAAAGCCGATAGCCACCCACATCTGAGCCGGCATCCGGTTCGGATGCACAAAAAGCTCCTAGTTGAAGATTCTGAGCATCACCGTAGCATTGCGGAACCCACTCTATTACTTGGTCACTACTGCCCGCAGCAAAAATTCCTGCAGCAGCGAGTCCTGAACCCATAATCGCCATTCCAATCCCTGCATCACCCCAAAATAATTCTTCGATCGCCACCGGCATTGTTAAACCCGTTGGGTCATTTGTCATGGCTTCAGCCATAAATTCCCAGCCGTAAAGACCTATTTCAGCAGCCTGCTTAACTACAGGGTAGGGAAATTCTTCTTTCTCATCCCATTCTTCAGCGACTGGCCTAATAACTTCTTCGGCAAACCCGTGAACCCAGTTTTGGATCCCGATCTGATCATCATTCAACTCAAGTGAGAATTCAGCCATTTACAAATCACCTCTCTACCAATAAGTTTATATCCTCATAATAATATTTTATTCAAGGACATAGGACAAACAGCAAATTATCGTCTTGAACGTGAGATTGAAAGTAGTGGTCCAGATTACTTCTGATTGTTTCTTGATGACTTGCATCGTTCTGCCTAGAAACGGTATTACTATTTCAAACAATGACTGAAAATCCTTCCTCCGAGGAACTAGCAAAAACATATTCACCAGCTGATGCCGAAGAAAAAATTAGTGCATTGTGGAAGCATTCAAATGCATTTCATTCCAACCCCACTCCAGAGGGGAAAAAGCCATTCTCAATTGTCATACCCCCACCGAATGTAACTGCCGCATTGCATTTGGGTCATGCGCTAAACAATACTCTCCAAGATGTTCTCACTCGATATCATCGTATGGCAGGGTTTGCCACTATGTGGATGCCAGGTACCGACCATGCTGGAATTGCTACTCAAACAGTTGTTGAGAAGAGATTAACCAATGATGGGACTTCACGATTAGAAATCGGTAGAGACGCCTTTGTTAGAAGAACCCAAGAATGGAAAGACGAGTATGAAGGAATCATCATTGACCAACTGGTAGCTATGGGAGCTTCTTGTGATTTTGATCGCACTCGGTTCACGATGGATGAAATCTGCGCAAATGCTGTTCGCCACGCTTTTTTCACCCTCTTTGAGGATGGTTTGATTTACCGAGGGAAGCGTTTAGTCAACTGGGATCCTGTGACTATGACGGCTTTAGCTGATGATGAAGTGGAGATGGAAGAGGTTGAAGGGTCTATGTGGTACCTGAAATACCCTCTATCTGATGGGTCGGGGTACGTTACAGTCGCTACCACTCGTCCAGAGACAATGCTTGGTGATACTGCTGTCGCTGTCAACCCAAATGATCCAGCTGCTAATGACCTTGTCGGGAAGATGGTTCTTCTCCCAATCGTTAACCGACTGATCCCTATCATTGAAGACGATTACGTTGTTATGGCTGATCTGGATAGTGAAGATTCTAAAGCACGTTACGCTTCAGGGTTTCTGAAAGTCACTCCTGGACATGACCCTAATGACTGGGATATCGGTCTTCGTCATGAGCTACCTGTGATTAATATCATGGGACCAGATGCATCAATTTCTACGCATTACGGGTGGGAAGATGTTTCTGAAGAAGCTTCTAGGTTCGTTGGTTTGAGTAGGGAGGATGCCAGAGAAGCCATCATTGAATGGTTTGAAAATAATAACCTTCTTGAAGATGTTAGGACTTACACGCATTCTGTAGGTCATTCATACCGCAGTCATGTGCCGATTGAACCTTGGTTAAGTTCTCAATGGTACGTAGCCGTGACTGATGATCGTCTCAGAGGTTCCGCTTTACGAGCTCAGGAAGAAACTCAAGTTCCCTCGCTCCCTAATGGAGTTGCGTCAAGGTCAAATTCTGTCGGCGATGGGGATCTTTCATTTTTCCCTTCAAGATATGCAAGAACTTATTACTCTTGGCATGAAGGTATCCGAGACTGGTGCATATCAAGACAATTATGGTGGGGCCATCAAATCCCCGTTTGGGTTCGGGCGATTCCAGAATCTGAAAGCCCAGTGCATCTAGAAAATATTGATTCAGGTGTTGGGATAAACATTGAAAGTGAATGGACTCGAAAGGGCGCCGCTCACATGGTTCGTAAAGTCGGCGAAAACATGATTGAAGAAGCAATCTGTGTTCCTCCGGAAAATACACTGAAAAGAATAGAAGCAGAAATGAAAATTTCTGAACCAGATCTGATCGCTGAACTTGAGAAGGATGGATTTGTGCGCGACCCTGACGTTCTTGATACATGGTTCTCTTCGGCGCTCTGGCCACTTTCAACTATGGGTTGGCCATGGCCTGAAGATTTTCCCGAGACTGAAGGGCTCCTTGATTTTTTCAACCCAACCTCCGTTCTTTCAACGGCGCGCGAAATCATAACCCTATGGGTCAGTAGAATGGTCATGTTCAACCGGTACTTTCTTGATGGACAGCTTCCCTTTAGAGATGTCTTCATCCATGCGATGGTTCAAGATGGACATGGGCAGAAGATGTCAAAAAGCCTTGGAAACGGCGTAGATCCCCGCGATATTATCTTTAGTCATGGAGCAGATGCCATGCGCTTTACCCTGGTGCAGATGACTACCGATACACAAGATGTCAGAATGCCAGTAGAAATGGTTTGTCCACATACAGGCAAGGCATTCGTTCCTAAATTTGTTACGTCATCAGCGGGATATCTAGTCGCTGCGCCAATTCAATCTTCACCTGAGGATGCTGAAAAACAAATGTTGAGCGCATTTGGATTCGCTTCGGGTTCAGCTGAACCGAACGAACACATTCCACTAGCCAGAAATACATCGTCAAAATTTGACCTAGGAAGAAATTTTGCCAATAAATTATGGAATGCCACAAGGTTTGCTTTGGGAAGGGTCAGCGCCGCATCGGCAGTAGAAGTTGATTTAGAATCTCGCCCATTCGTTGATAAGTGGATTGTTACTCGTTTGGGTGAGACAATCACGGCATTAGAGAAGGCTCTAGCTTCATATCAGTTCAATATTTTCGCTGATACTCTCTACGATTTCGTTTGGCATGATGTTTGTGACCGGTATTTAGAAGTTATAAAACCGACAATTGACAACGATCCTCAGCAACAGGTGATTCTTGCAAACGTTCTCGATGCCGTGCTTCGAATTATGCATCCTGTCTGCCCATTTGTAACGGAAACTCTATGGCCCCATGTAAAAGAAGCAAAGCTATCAAACCTAGACGAAGTGTTATTACCCGATTCTGATATTCTCGCTTTGGCAGCATGGCCCAAGACCGATCTTAATCTTTCACATTCTGAAGAGATATTGAGAACTTTCAAAAGAGCCGATACTTTAGTCAGTCTTATCAGGTCGGCACGTGCTGAACAAAAAGTTAAACCGAAACAAATGATTCAACTTCACGTTTCACGTTCTGTAAAGGAACTTTTATCTTCCACGAATGGTTTCGTTGAGGTTCTTACCGGTGTTGACGAAATCCATTCGCTAGAGAATATCATTGAAAAAAATTCGACCTTGCTTACTTTTGAGGGGGAAGAAATTCAAATCACTGGACTAGCAAATACAGTTGATATAGAAGCTCAAAAAAATCGATTAGCTAAATTAATTGAGAACAAACGGAAACAAGTTGATGGATTTAGGAATCGACTTGAAAATCCGGGGTACCTGCGAAACGCTAAGCCCGAAATCATTGCCGAAACGAAAAAGATGCTTGAAGAGGCTGAAGCGGACCTACTTGCTGCGGAAAATTCACTCGAGAACCTGACCTAGTCAGCAATCTCCAATCTTCCTATTTCTCCTGATTGATCCAAACTGTCCTTTGAGGGAATGGCATCTCTATCCCTTCAACATCAAATGCTTCTTTGATACGGATCCTTAGTTCACGTGCGACAGCCCATTGCTCGGATGGATCTGTCTTTGCCACCAAACGGAGCGTAATTCCGTCAATTCCAAGATTCTGGACACCAACAACCTTAGGTTCTTCTATGATGTCCCCTTCTACAAATTCTTCATCCTCCCAAAGCCCAACAGCTACTCGTTTCATAACGTCCTGAGCATGTCGTAAGTCAGTATCGTAGGCGACATCAATATCGAGGACTGCACGGGACCAAACTTGAGATCTATTTCCGACTCGAGCAATTTCCCCGTTTGGTATATACCAAACGCTTCCATTGGTATCTCTAAGTATCGTCGTGCGCAAAGTCATCCGTTCAACTGTTCCGGAAGCAATCCCAACGTCAACTGAATCGCCTACACCATATTGATCCTCGACAAGCATAAACATGCCTGACAGAAAATCTTTGACAATTGATTGTGCTCCGAACCCGACTGCCACACCCACGATTCCGGCCCCTGCTATGAGCGGTCCGAGATTCACGCCTATTTCACCTAATGCCATAAGTGCAACTACCGTCCAGATTGCAAGATTTGTGATACTAGATAAAACTGACGTTAAGGTTTCAGTTCTTGCTTTGGTTCTCAGTTCAGATTGTTCATCTCGAACCACTTTTCCTGCTTTAACTTTCCCTTTAATTTTTTGCAGTTGCGCTAACGCTCTGCTCTGGCGTTCATCAGTTAAGCGTTCACCGAAATGAGTAATCGTTTTGCGCATCAGGCGGGAACCGATAAAGCCTACTAGTAGAACAATAATTATTGTTAAAGGCTTATCAACAGCCCACCCAATAATTGAAGAAAGAGTCTTATTCCCTGACGCATCAAAAACCCACTCACAGATCTGCCCGGGGTCATTTCCACAGGCATCATTTAAATCATTATTCCCAGACTGGTATGCGAGCAACTCTCTTATCATGCAAAAAGGGTAGAGAGTCCAAGGGGTTTACAAGGTGATGGTGAGAAAAAAATACTTATTACTCCTATCCTCGTAGGTGATTTCTTACTTTAACCAGATTTTGATATAATATTTCTATGAATTCTATAGATTTGAGGAAATAAAATGACAAACTTGAAAATTGGACAAGTTGCTTCTCTTCTGGCCTTAAGTGTTGACACCGTACGAACATGGATTGATGAAGGCAGAATCCCTGCTAGCAGAACCGATGGAGGACACCGGACGATCCAGGGAACTGATTTAGCCCGTTTCCTCAGCGAATCCTACGAGAAATCACCTGAAGAGAGCAACCATCTATCAGCCAGGAATCGTTTTGTAGGACTAGTCACGAAAGTAACGAAGGATGGAGTCATGGCACAGATTGAGATTCAAGCAGGAGGACACCGTTTCGTTTCGCTAATTTCTTCCGAAGCTACAGAATCTATGGGCCTCAAAGCAGGGGTTGTCGCTGCCGCTGTTGTTAAGTCAACAAACGTAGTAATAGAACTGCCTTAGCGTAGGTTTAATGACTATCCTCACTGACTTCCGTTATACGTCATGTCTTAGCACCTTAATCTTCATTTTCGCTTTGGTTAATTTCTCATGTGGTCTGCCTGCGGACTCACTTCATGTAATGGCAGCGTCGTCGCTCACCGAAGCCTTTGAAGAAATTGCTGAAGAATTCGAAACTGTACACGATATTAAAGTTTCGTTAACTATTGCTGGTAGTGCCTCGATAGCTTCCCAACTTGAGGATGGAGCCAAGGTTGACGTCGTAGCTTTAGCCGACGAGGAAACCATGCAGCGGGTGATTGAATCAAGAGAACTTTCGCAACAAGCACCAAAAATCTTCGCGACAAATTACCTTGTTCTAGCCACACCTCTAGGAAATCCAAGCAACATAGAAGACCTAGAAGACCTAGAAGGAAGCATCACCGCAATATGTTCAGAACAGGTCCCGTGTGGAAAGTTGTCATTTCAACTTGCTCTCCAAAAGCAAATCGAGTTGCGGCCATCATCATTTGAACCAAACGTCAGGTCAGTAAGGGCAAAAATTGAATTAGGAGAGGTAGATGCCGGCCTCATATACGTAACCGATGTGAATGAGCAAGTTAATTACATTCGTATTGAAGAAGCAGAAGAAATTAAAAGCAATTACCCGATTGCATCTTTTGATGGGGCAAGAGTCGAAGCATCAGATTTCATAGATTTTGTCCTTTCCCCAACTGGTCAGAAGATCTTAGAGAAATACGGGTTCGGAGGACCAGTTGACTATTAGAACTTCAAGATCAATTCCCCCTCTTCTTTGGTTCGGGGCTTTCATCTCCTCAATATTTTTAATTGTACCGTTTATAGGGTTGTCGCAAAGAACTCCGTGGTCCACTTTCATAGAGATTGCCACCGAAGAATCAGTTCTCCGGTCTATAACACTGTCATTAATTGTAGCTACGTCAGCGGCAGCTATTTGTTTTCTGTTTGGACTTCCTCTGGGGTGGGTTTTAGCAAAGAGCCAAATGAAAGGTTTAAAGATTCTTCGGGCAGTTGTTCTACTGCCAATGGTTCTTCCTCCTGTGGCTGGAGGAACAGCTTTGCTGTTCGCTCTAGGAAGAAAAGGTTTCATCGGCGAAAAGCTAGATAGTTGGTTTGGAGTAACTCTTCCATTCACAACAGCTGGGGCAATAATCGCTGCAACATTTGTCTCCCTTCCCTTCTTTGTATTAGCAATTGAGACAGCAGCCACTCAACTTGACCCACAATTTGAAGAAAGTTCGCAGAGCCTTGGTGCAAGTCCAACACGAACTTTCTTTACAACATCCCTTCCTATGACAAGGTCAGCAATATTTGCGGGCATAGCGCTTTCTTGGGCTCGAGCTCTGGGTGAATTTGGAGCCACAATTACATTTGCGGGTGATAACCCTGAACGAACCCGTACGCTCCCATTGCAATTATTCGTAGCACTTGAAACTAGCCCTGAAAGAGCAATGGTTCTAGGAATGCTTATGGTACTCATCTCTCTATCTGTACTGATAACACTTCGAGGGAAATGGATTGGCACCCAATGACCACAATAAAGCTTTCAGGTGCAACCAACATAGGAGAGGAACACTTTGAATTCTCTCTTGATACCACATCAAGGAAACGCATCTCAATAATAGGACCTAACGGAGCGGGGAAATCCACCTTGCTGCGGATTCTAGGGGGGCATCAGCGTCTGAATTTAGGGACTCTAGAAATAAATAACGTCCTAGTCGATAGCCCCAATGAAAAAATTTTTGTCCCTCCTCACAAGAGACCTGTCACCCTTCAACATCAAGACGGCGGCGTATTCCCCCACTTATCTGTCCTAGATAATGTAGCTTTCCCATTACGCTCATCCACCTGCTCTAAAAGAAGTGCTCGCAAGCAGGTCTCAAGCATAATTGACAAATTTAATCTTGGAACTATATGTACACGCCTCCCACGCTCTCTATCAGGGGGACAAATCGCACGTGTAGCACTTGCGAGATCTGTAGCTAGTAACCCTACTTTCCTTCTTCTGGATGAACCTAGCTCTTCGCTAGATGTCGAATCAACTTCGGAAATCCACAATCATCTACAGGATTTAGAAACAACCTTACTTATAGCATCACATGACCCAGTTGAAACTATGAAGCTAACTGATTTCATCATCGCCGTTGAAGCCAAGAGAATAATTCAACAGGGAGGCCTGCAAGATTTAACCTCCAATCCATCAACGACATGGATAAGTAAATTCCTTGATTTGAATTTAGTCTCTGGTGAGGCAAACGGTTATAACGTAAAGCTTTATGACGGTGGGAACTTAAATCTATCTGGAAGATATTTCGGCCCCGTCCAAATTAGCTTTCCCAGTTCCGCTATTTCAATCTACGACGAAGAGCCAAGTGGTTCCCCTAGAAATAGATGGGAAGCCACCGTTTCAAGCCTTGACATGGACGGAGATCTTGTCCGAGTGGGACTCAGCGGTCGGTTTAACTCCCGTGCAACGATTACAAACATTTCTTTTAAAGAATTAGGTATTGAATTAGGGAAACGATGCTGGGCTTCGGTAAAAGCCACCGAACTAAAAGTGCTCCCCTCCTTAGAAACTGCTAAAAAGTGAACATGGACTCATTTGCCACCGCCGATCTTCTTGACAATTACCCCGAATCTGAAGTTCTTCCCTTAAGACTTTTATCGTTTGGAAGCCTAAAGAAATTCTGTGGTAAAGCGATGACCGTGGTCGCCCCTGAAGACAACTCATTTGTCCGCCAAACATTAGAAGGAAAAGGTGAGGGAAGAGTACTCATCGTAGACGGAGGCGGTTCCATGAATTGCGCATTGCTTGGAGATCGCCTTGCCTCCTTAGCAATTGAGAACAACTGGCAAGGAATAATTATCAATGGTTGCATCAGAGATTCAATTTTAATAGAAGACATGCCGGTCGGAATAAAGGCAATAGGAACGAACCCCAGGAAAAGTGAAAAACGCGAATTGGGTAAAGCAGGTGAAGCCATTAAAATTTCTGGAATTGAGATAAAGACCAGCTCCTGGGTCTATTCCGATAGTGATGGAGTCATCATCGCAAAGAAAAATCTTCTTACATAATTCCAAGATTCTCAAAAAATTTCCGACAACTATTGACAAGGGTGTAGTTACACGGCTGTAATTAGGTTCCAACGGTTTTTCAAAGAAGAAAGGCCAATGGGGAACGAAGTCACAAAACCTTCACAGGCAGGAAACAGTGCACTTCGGAAAATGAAATCAGTTTCGCTGGTTTTCTAGTTGGGGACATTTGAGGAGTGAACGATGGCATTATCTGAACCATCCATAAATAAAGAAAGCACAACCGAAACAAACGAGTCCGATACGGTTGAGAACCAAAATGTTCAGCCCATCGCCGAAGTCCTCGAAGGTGACAACTCAACGTCAACACGAAACAAGGGAAGCAGCGCGACTATCCCACAAAGCACTGGGATGCGTGTCCGGAAGAGAAACGGGGATCTTGAACAAGTAGACGTAAATAAAATCGTTAACGCTGTAGCCAGATGCGCAGAGGGGCTCAAAGGGGTAGACCCTATGCGCGTAGCAACTAGAACAATATCGGCACTTGCGGATGGGTCCTCCACACGCGAACTTGATGAACTCTCAATAAGAACAGCGGCAGGACTGATAGTTGAAGAACCCCGGTATTCACGACTAGCAGGTAGGTTGCTCTCTACCTACATAGACAAAGAGGTTCGAAACCAAAATATACCTTGGTTCACAGAATCCGTTACAAGAGGTCACGAAGTAGGAGTAATAGGTGACAGTGCTTTAAATTTTGTAATTGATAACGCTTCAACGTTAAACGCCGCCATTAACTCTGACAGAGACCGGGACTTTGAATTTTTCGGACTCCGAACCGTTTACGATAGGTACCTCCTTAGACATCCAGAGACAAGAGAAGTCATAGAAACACCTCAGTACTTCTTCCTTAGAGTGGCCTGCGGACTCTCTCAAAACGTTGATGAAGCCGTCGCTTTCTATGACTTGATGTCGTCACTGGCCTACCTTCCTTCCAGTCCGACCCTTTTCAACTCTGGTACAACCCACCAACAACTCTCAAGCTGTTACCTACTGGATTCTCCTGAAGACTCATTGGAAGGAATATATAAGCGCTACACAGACATTGCACAACTCTCTAAATTTGCTGGAGGAATTGGCGTAGCCTGGCATCGCATCAGGAGTAAGGGAAGTCTTATACAGGGAACCAATGGACTATCAAATGGAATAGTTCCTTGGTTAAAGACACTGGACAGTTCCGTAGCGGCAGTAAATCAAGGAGGTCGGAGGAAAGGAGCTGCTTGCATCTACCTTGAAACTTGGCACGATGACGTAGAAGAGTTTCTTGAGTTAAAACAAAATACTGGTGACCATGCAAGACGCACCCACAATTTAAATATCGCTAATTGGGTTCCGGATTTATTCATGGAAAGGGTTGAGAATAACTGGAAATGGAGCCTATTTGATCCTAAAAAAGTACCTCACCTTACAGACCTATTCGGTGAAGAGTTTGAGAAAGCGTATATAGAAGCTGAAGAGGCAGAATTGTACGAACGGCAAATCGATGCTCGAGATCTCTACTCAAAAATGATGAGGACCCTTGCAGAAACTGGAAATGGTTGGATGACTTTTAAAGATTCGTCCAATCTCAAATGCAACCAAACTTCAAATCTCAAGAAAAACAATGAAACGAATGGGGAGACACGCGTTGTCCACCTATCCAATTTATGTACTGAAATAATTGAAGTAACTAACCAGTCTGAAACAGCTGTTTGTAATCTGGGATCTTTAAATCTTGGATCTTTCGTAACCAGTGAAGAAACTCCCAGATTCAATTTTGAAGAACTTGGGAAAACGGTAAGGCAAGTAGTTCCTTTCCTAGACAGAGTAATTGATATCAATTTCTACCCAATCAATGAAGCAGGTAATTCAAATAACCAGTGGAGACCAGTTGGTCTCGGAATGATGGGCCTCCAAGACGTCTTCTTTAAGATGCAAGTCCCGTTTGATTCAAATGAGGCTCAAGATATCTCTTCCAAAATCAGTGAAGAGATTTATTACAATGCTCTTTGGGCCTCCACCGAACTAGCTGAAATGAATGGACCCCATGAAACCTATAACCTAACAAGAGCTGCCCAGGGCGACCTTCAATTCGACCTTTGGGGGGTGGAACCATCCGAAATGCAACGGTGGCAAGAGCTCAGAAACAGAATCTCTGAGCACGGTCTCAGGAATTCCTTAATGATTGCTATTGCCCCCACTGCAACAATTGCTTCAATAGCTGGTTGTTACGAATGCATTGAACCGCAAGTATCAAACCTTTTCAAACGTGAAACTCTCTCAGGTGAATTTATGCAAATAAATAAATACCTAGTTCTAGAGCTACAAGAACGGGATCTATGGGATGAAGAAATGCGGACTGAATTGATCCGCAACGAAGGATCTGTTCAGGACGTGGACCGTATCCCAGACGACCTGAAAGAAATCTACCGCACCGCGTGGGAAATCCCGATGAAATCTCTTATTGAAATGGCAGCAAACCGAGGACCCTACATAGATCAAAGCCAATCGCTTAACCTTTTCATGGAATCACCAAATATAGGAAAGCTTAGTTCTATGTACATGCACGCATGGAAAAAAGGTCTTAAAACGACCTACTACTTAAGGTCACGTCCCGCAACAAGGATAAATCAAACAACGGTGAGCTCGAATAAGCCAAGTCCTGATGGTGGAGGCCAGCAAGGTTTCATTGATGACGATGCGCTCGCCTGCTCACTGGAAAATCCTGAATCTTGCGAATCTTGTAATTGACTTATAACCGAACGACAAAGAAAAGAAAAAACTAATGGCCCTAGCCGATGAGAATAACTACGCACTCGCCTCAGAAAATTTAAATTCAGAAGAGGAATTGAGTTTCACGCCCTCAACCACGAGACCAGATAGCATCCTTGATCCGGGATTTGATCTGACATTACGACCTATGAAATATCAGGTCTTCTTCGACATGTACAAAGATGCCATCAAAAATACATGGACTGTTGATGAGATAGATTTCTCAGACGACCATGTAGACCTGAGAAACATGCAACCGGCTGAAAAACACTTAATAAGCCGTTTAGTTGCTTTCTTCGCTACCGGAGACTCAATAGTGTCAAACAACTTAGTCCTAAACCTTTACAAACACATAAACGCCCCTGAAGCGAGGATGTATCTAAGCCGGCAACTATACGAAGAAGCGCTACATGTTGAGTTCTACCTAACGCTTTTGGATTCATACATTCCAGATATGAAAGAACGCGAAGAGGCATTCGCAGCCATACACAATATTCCATCGATACGGCATAAAGGCGATTTCTGCTTTAAATGGATGGGGACGATGAAATCAGTGGATGAATTACGTAGCGAGGAAGACCAAAGAACATTTCTAAGAAATCTTATTTGTTTCGCTGCCTGCATAGAAGGGCTTTTCTTCTTCGCTGCCTTCGCATATGTCTATTTCCTTAGAAGCAAAGGATTGCTAAATGGTCTGGCAGCAGGAACCAACTGGGTATTCAGAGATGAAAGCGCCCATATGAATTTTGCTTTCACGGTAGTTCAAACTGTTCGTCAGGAGCAGCCCGATTTATGGACAGATGAACTAACAAACGACATCAAAGAAATGATTAGCGAAGCCGTTGAGTGCGAGATGCGTTTCGCAGATGATGTTCTAGGTGGCGGAATTAATGGCATGAGCCTCGCAGATACACGCGAATACCTACAATTCGTAGCTGATCAGCGTTTGATGCAACTAGGAATTGACCCAATCTATGGTTCGAAGAACCCTTTTGATTTTATGGCGTTACAGGACGTACAGGAACTCACTAATTTCTTTGAAAAAACGGTAACCGCATACCAAGTAGGAGTTGAAGGCGACGTAACCTTTGACGAAGATTTTTAATTCTCCAGTCCCCCAACTGGAATCAAGCCAAGCCCAGTGCGAAAGCACTGGGCTTGAGCTATTACTATTCTTCCTGTTTAAATAGTTGGATAATCTTTTCAGCAGCTAAATGAGGTGAGATTCCGCCAGCTAGAACTTGATCTTCGGTTTCTAGAATAAACGCTGCAACCTCTGGCTTTTCTTTAAGGCTATGAATTAAGCGATCTTCAACCAAAGCCCACATCCATTGAATTTGTTGACGAGAACGACGTTTTCCCCAATCTCCAGTTTCTTGAGTGTGTTGGCGATGGAGACAAATTTGATCCCAAATTGCTGGGACACCTTGCCCTGTAAGCCCCGAACAGGTCAATACGGGTGGAGCCCATCCGGCATTTGATGGGGAGAGTAGAACCATTGCTGATTGATAATCACGAGCTGATTGCCTTGCCCGCAATTCGTTCTCTCCGTCAGCCTTATTGACAGCAATTAAATCTGCCAGCTCTAAAACACCTTTTTTGATCCCTTGAAGAGAGTCACCTGACCCTGGAAGGAGTAAAACCAGAAAGAAATCAACCATCTCTGACACAATTGCTTCACTCTGCCCAACCCCTACTGTCTCTACCAGAATTGCATCAAACCCAGATGCTTCGAGAACCAGCATCGTTTCCCTCGTACCTTTCGCTACACCCCCCAGGACCCCGGATGAGGGCGAAGGCCTAATAAAGGCCTTTGGGTTGCTGGCAAGCCTATCCATTCTGGTTTTATCACCAAGAATTGAGCCACCGGAGATAGAACTAGAAGGATCCACAGCGAGTACAGCAACTTTATGACCTATCTCAGTCAGATAGGTTCCAAACTCATCAATAAAAGTACTCTTACCGACTCCGGGAGAACCGGTGATTCCTATACGGAGTGAACCCCCTGTGTTTAAGGCGATGCGTGTAAGCAACTCACTCGCCTTTTCTCTATCTACAGGGTTAGTGCTTTCCACCAGAGTAATTGCTTTCGCTAGCCACGTCCGGTCACCTGAAAGGACTCCAGCTATAACTAGTTCCAGATCAGAAGCCTGCATGACGATCAGCCGATCTTTGTGAGTAGCTCTAATGCGGCATCAGGTATGACTGTTCCGGGTGGATAAATAGCCGAAGCTCCTGCATCGTATAATCGCGCAAAGTCCTGTGAGGGGATAACACCACCGACAACAATTAGAATATCTTCTCTCCCTAGCTCAGTGAGTGCTTTCTTAAGTTGTGGGACCAGAGCTAGATGTCCAGCAGCTAATGAAGACACTCCGACTACATGTACGTCTGCTTCAACAGCTTGCCTTGCTGCTTCTTCTGGAGTCTGAAACAAGGGTCCTATGTCTACATCAAATCCAAGGTCAGCGAAAGCCGTCGCTATGACTTTTTGTCCTCTGTCATGCCCGTCTTGGCCAACTTTTGCGACAAGGATCCTTGGACGTCGGCCATGCTCTTTCTCGAATCTTTCAGTTTCTAACCGAGCAGATTCAATTTGATCGTTATCTTCTCCCACTTCGCTTTTATACACTCCTGAAATTATTTGTATTTGCGACCTATGACGACCATACACCTTTTCCAACGCATCGCTGATTTCTCCCACCGTTGCAAGCTCTCGAGCAGCGTCAATAGATAACTCAAGCAGGTTACCATCTGCAGCCGCTCCATTTGTTAATCGCTCAAGTGCGGCTTCGCACTCACCTTGATTTCTTTCATTTCGCAAGTCTTCAAGTTGTTTAATTTGTGTGGCTTTAACCTCATGATTATCAACTTGAAGAATATCTACTTCATCTTCTTGATCCAGTCGAAACTTGTTAACGCCAATAACTGGCTGCCTCCCTGAATCAATTCTGGCTTGAGTCCTTGCTGCTGCTTCCTCTATACGGAGTTTAGGAATTCCTAACTCAATAGCTTTAGCCATTCCCCCTGCTTCTTCTATTTCATTAATGTGTTCCCAAGATCGACGCGCCAAATCATGTGTTAACCGTTCAACGTAATAAGACCCTCCCCATGGGTCTACAACACGGCATGTTCCAGATTCTTGCTGTAAGAATAACTGGGTATTTCGGGCAATGCGTGCTGAGAAATCTGACGGTAATGCTAATGCTTCATCAAAAGAGTTCGTATGGAGAGACTGAGTATGTCCCTGTGTGGCTGCCATCGCCTCAATGCAGGTACGGGTAATATTTGTGTAGGCATCCTGAGCTGTGAGGCTCCACCCAGATGTCTGGCTATGCGTTCGTAGAGAAAGCGATTTGGGGTTTTGGGGATTGAATTCCCGAACCAGTTTCGCCCAAAGCAAACGAGCTGCCCTTAACTTCGCAACTTCCATAAAGAAATTCATTCCTATGCACCAGAAGAAACTTAAACGAGGGGCAAATTGATCAATATCTAACCCTGCTTCTATCCCTGCTCGAATATATTCAATTCCGTCTGCAAGAGTGTATGCCATCTCAAGGTCAAGGGTCGCTCCTGCTTCCTGCATGTGATAGCCAGAAATTGATATGGAGTTGAATTTGGGCATTTCCTTTGAAGTGAATGAAATTATGTCTGAAATGATCCTCATAGAAGGTTTAGGTGGGTATATGAATGTGTTCCGCACCATAAATTCTTTCAGAATGTCATTTTGAATCGTACCCGCAAGTTGTTTTGGAGCTACCCCTTGTTCTTCAGCAGCTAAGACGTAAAGAGCGAGGATGGGCAGTACTGCGCCATTCATTGTCATTGAAACACTTGTTTTGTCCAGCGGAATACCATCGAAAAGTTGGCGCATATCAATTATGGAGTCAATTGCTACACCTGCCATCCCTACATCGCCAGATACTCTCGGGTTATCGGAGTCATACCCTCGGTGGGTTGGTAGGTCAAAAGCTACTGAAAGGCCTTTTTGTCCCGCTGCTAGATTCCTTCGATAGAAGGCATTAGATTCTGCTGCAGTTGAGAACCCAGCATATTGCCTTATCGTCCATGGCTGATTCACATACATCGTTGGATACGGTCCCCGTAGATAAGGCGGAAAACCAGAATAGGTATCTAAAAAGTCGAGTTCGGACACATCCTCGTAACCATAAATAGGACGTACTGGTATCCCTTCCGGAGTATTCCAAATCTTTTGGTCAAATTGTCCTTCAGGGATCTCGTTGAAAGCAGAAAGCCAATCTTCTCTATCGAGTAGGACTTCCTTCCCTTCAGAATTCAATGGGACAGAACCGAAATCAGGAATCATTGCTATCAGTCCCCTTCTCATTTGATAGATCAGAAATTCGAAATTGAGACACTGTTTGTTCTCCTATTCCATCTCTCTGAAGTTTTGATTCCGGGTAGTCACTTCTTTGTAAATTTGTTTTCAAAGGTTCTAAGAAGTCATTGACTCCAATAAGGGTTCGTTCTTTAGTTTCTATTTGAGTCTTGTACAACTCACGGTTTTCTGTGATTGATTTCTGTAGAGAACCCGAAATGATCTCTTGGATTATTCCACCATTTCTTTCGTAAGACTGGAACTTTTCCCAGGCCTGATGCGCAATCTGTTCCGTTAGAGATTCGATATACCAAGAACCTCCTGCCGGATCAATAACTTTGTGTATATTTGATTCTTCCATCAGAACAAGTTGTGTGTTTCGCGCTAGCCTCATTCCGAATTCGCTGGGTATTCCAAAGGCACTATCGAAAGGTGGAAGGGTGATAATGTCAGCTCCTCCAACAGCAGCAGCGAAACATCCAACCGTCGTGCGAAGTAGGTTAACCCATGGGTCACTTCTAGAGATTAGGAACTGAGGAGTTGAAGCTTGGGTCTGCAAGTTGACTTGATCAACTCCGCAAGCTTGACCTATCCGATTGATGAGAATCCGGGAAGCGCGAATTTTAGCAATATCAAAAAATTGATCTGTTCCTACAGAAATCACAATCTGGATTTGGCTAAATGCATCAGCTATTGGGATCCCTACCTTGTCCATGGTTCGGAGGTAAGCAATTATTGAGGAAGCCATGCTGGCTAGTTCAGTAATTGGGTCTGCGCCAGATTCAGCATAAGCCAAACCATTTACTCGAAACGTCGTTGCCTTCTTGAAATCTTCATAAATCTTTAAAGCAAAGTCCCCGCTAACATTTAAAGCTTCCGGAAGGGTAGCAGGGTCTTTAGAAACTCTCGTTAACTCGCCTATTGGATCGATACTTAGTTCAAAGATAAAATCTTCGTCTTGATTTCCTCGCGAGTCTAAGAATTGAAGAAAGCTTTGAGCGTTTGACAAACTATCGAAGGAGTTGGTTGGTGCAACTCCGGCAATGTTTAGGAGAACTCCATCGAGGAGCTTTTCGAAAGTGCTTACATCTGTTTCAGAAAGTATTAATTCAATGCTGTTGGCGCCTCTCTGTAAGTCATTTAGAATTGCCGCGTTGCTTTCTTCCGGTGATGTCACCCAGTAGCGTTGTCGGATATTCCAGCCATTTACTTGGCCAATTGTATTGGAAGCTCTCCGGCTTGTTCCCAAAGTTGGATACTCTACAGGCGTCACATAATCTTTCCGAACATAGATCGGATTTGTGCGTATTTCGGAACCTAAATCTGTACAGAGTAGTTCTTCAAATAGGTCTTCAGAAACTACCGCTTTAGCAGCGTCTAGCCAAGCTTCATGTGTTGGAAGGTCATTGCCATCCAAAAAATTCATTATGCCCTCAACCATATTTCTACCTTAGGCGTTTCTACATACCAGATGGCAACATTATTGCCATCGCATACTTTTAGAAACTCATACGCATAATAAGCCTTTGCTGTGACATGGACCACAGTGACATAAGACACGGAAGATTGGAGTGTTTTCATTGTAGAAATGAGGCAAACTTAGTATGTCGAGTTCATTGAAAAATGAATCGCCCCCAATCAGATAAGGAGAAAACATGCATAAGAAATCGCCTCATCATCTTCAATACGCTGAATTTGCATTCGCTGCTTCAGCTACTGATGCAGAGCTTAAGAAACTATGCAGATTGACCACAAGAATTGACGTAAAAAAAGGAAGTGTCCTAATGCGCGAAGGTGCGTTTGGAAATGAAGTTTTGCTGTTAGTTCATGGGCGGTTAGTTGTAGAAAAAAATGGTGAATTAATTGCATCTGTTGCACCTGGCGCAGTTGTAGGAGAAAGAGCTGTCATCCTCAACGAACCACGCGACGCAACAGTTCGAGCAGCGTACGATTCTACTATTCTCGCTATGTCGAGAAGCGAGTTCAATACCCTTCTAGCAGAATGCCCCAGCATTGCAAGAAATATTCTTGAAGAAGCGCTTACCCGAGCTGGGTAATTGCAATAACCGACAGTAAGAAAATCATTCGCTTCGGTTACTGAGCAAGGCCATAATCTAAAGATGGAAAAACTGTCAACAGTTCTAATCAGTAAATATAGGACCGTCAAAATACGGTTATACATGGGGTCAATGATTCCTTTTCTACGACGCTTCTTTACGAGGAGTTATTACAACATTCTCAACTTTGGTTTGGGAAGACGAATTAATTTCAGTGCAATACGAAAAGTTAATGTCCCAACCATCGGAGCTCGCATATTTTTGAATATCACGGGTGGAATCATGGTCTCTCTTGGAGCGACGATGATAATTCTTGCAGAATTAGGAGCTACTACTACTGACGTGTTTCTTACCGGGCTCCGTGAACAAACAGGTGTATCAATCGCTGGCGCATCATTTGGATTTCTTGGTATTCTATTCGCGTTAATGGGTATCACAAGAGCGAAAATCGGGCTCGGGACGATAGTTATCCCACTTTCAGTGTCCACAACATTCACATTTTCCTTTTTGATAATTCCTGAACCGCATAACCTAAGCGCTCAATTGCTTTATTACTTTCTCGGACTTGTTGTAATAGCAACTGGGGTAGGAGTAGGGGCGAGTGCTGGGATCGGAATGGGAGCATATGAATCTATTTGTCATCGGGTTTCAGAAATAAACGGTTGGCACCCGCAACTAGTTCGACTTATTTGGGAATTAACCGTGTTGGGTGTCGGGATCTTCCTTGGTGGAGCTTTCGGTATCGGTACTTTATTTGCAGCTGTTGCTACTGGGTGGATTCTCGGATACATGAATTCTGTGATCGGGGATTACCTTCTCGGACGCCGCATTAGAACAAATTGTGAGCGTCCTTTAGCGCAGGGACATATTTATGACGGTGAAGGAAAGAATGCGCCAAAGGTCAATCCAGCGAATAATTGATTAGGTTATGCTAAATCGCTTTGTGTAGTCTTTCATGTTAGGAAGCTACAATGTGATCCCGTCTTTCATCAGGAGTTCTTAATGGACATTTTCAAAAAACCAATTATTGAGATTCCTTCTACTCCCCCGCCTGATGAACTTGTAATTGAAAATCAAGTTATCGGTGAAGGGAGCGAATGCGTTACCGGTCAGCTAATCAGTGTTGACTATGTGGGAACATCCTGGTCTAACGGCATTGAGTTCGATTCTTCCTGGTCTAGAGATGAAGTTTTTACCTTCACAGTCGGGGTCAAACAAGTTATTGATGGATGGGACGAAGGGTGCGTGGGAATGCGCGTTGGGGGTAGAAGAAAGTTGATTATCCCACCGAGTAAAGGGTATGGAGAACAAGGCGTTGGTGGTGTTATAGGGGGAAACGAAACTCTAGTCTTTGTAGTTGACCTAAGAAGCATAGGATAGCCCAGGAGCATAAATGAATAATCAAGCATTGTCAGGGAGAGTCGCCGTAGTCACTGGTTCTAGCCGCGGGATAGGTAGAGGTATTGCGATTGGCTTAGGTGAGTTAGGAGCTACCGTCTATATAACAGGTCGCTCCTCTGGTGCTGGGGCCTTAACAATAGAGACGACTGCCGATTTGGTAAATAAAGCAGGAGGTAAGGGTGTCCCCGTTGAAGTTGATCTTGGGCAAGACGATCAGATACAAGATTTATTTGAACAAATTCGTAAATCAGAAGGCCGTCTTGATATTCATGTAAATAATGCCTTCAAAATACCTAACCCTCCGGTTTGGGGCGGTAAATTCTGGGAACATCCCATCCAGGTCTGGGATGACCAAGTAGGTATTGGACTTCGCGCCGCATACGTAGCAAGCGTTCATGCCGTGAGGTTAATGATGGAACAAGAGGACGCGCTTCGCTTTATGGTAAATATTTCCTCAAGTGGATCAGAGCGTTATGCATTAAGCGCTAGCTATGGCATAGCTAAAATGGGAACTGATAGATTAACCAGAGATTTCGCAGTTGAGGGGAAAGATGACAAGTTGTGCGTTATTGGGCTATGGCCGAGTCAAGTGCTGACAGAATTCATTTTGGAGAGCATAGAAAAAGGTGATATCGAACTTGATGAAGAGAACTCAGAAACACCGCTATACACGGGTCGAGTCATCGCTGCATTGGCAACAGACCCGAACCGTTTTGAGCGGAATGGGCAGGTTCTAACTACAGCTGAACTAGCGGTTCAATATGGAATCGTTGATGAGCGTGGGAAGCAACCTAAAGGGAAGCGGAATCCCACATTGTTCCGAAACACTATCTAATTCAAGAAGTTAATTAGGCATTAGGTCAGTAGGTAATCCTTATGGAGCCTCTACTAGTCGTTGAGGAGGAGAGTGCGTTCCTGGTTCTCGGCTTCTGACAATGCAGGATTGGCTTCCAATCGCGCATAGGTTGCCTTCTTGTGACCAAATGTGAATTATTCCATGGCCAAAACCATTTGCAATTGCGTCGACTCGTATATCTAATAAATACCAATCGCTAGGGGCAACATCTATAACTCGTAGAGTGTTATCTAGGCTTGTAGATCCGGCTTTCCCGGCTTGGGTAAAACTGATTACCATCGGAACGAAGTCTCCTAGCACCGCAAATGAGGCAGCCGAAGGTTCTAGAAGCTCAGGCATTCTACTCCAGACTGCGATTCTGCCGGGTTCTATTTCTGCAGGTTCATCAGCCCCTACTGGGATTGCCCACCGTTGTTCAATTCGAGAATCTAAAGAATCCGTTACTTCAGAGAATCGTTCTCTCTTTGGGCAAGACTCTGGTTCTTGGACTTCAGGTGGCAGACCATATGTCTTGTCTTCTGGATATGAACGCGAACCCAATGCTGCATTGACAGTGATGATTTCTGCTCCGCCTACATGACCTACAGCTCTAGCTTGAGTTGTTTTCTTTCCATGAACAGCCAGTGTCACGTCGAAATCCACTACAGTTCCGACCTTTGCAAACAAAAGATATTGCGCTGTTGCCCACACTACAGGTCTTCCGCTAGTTCCTTCCATCGCCGCGATGGCAGCCCCTAAGCCACTACCACCAAACATGGCTCTGTGCCCTGTTGAGATACCTTTGGAAACCGGTAGATGCCAACGGTGGGGGTTATGAGAAGGTTCTAGGCCCAGCCAGTTACGTGCATCCACATCTTTGACGATACCTTGTCTTTTCTCAAAGGACTTTATTTAATGTTTGCATAATCCCTTCGGCAATCAGACTTGGGTTTTCCATCGGGGCAAAATGTGTGAGGTCTTGATAAAGTTCAAAATTTCCTTTGGGGAGCTGGGAGGCAATTTGAGGAGCGATTGCTGCTGGTCCATCTTGATCGCTGCTTCCCGCCACAGTAATTGGAATGTTTACCGTACTTAAAGCATCAAAAATTGTTGTGACTGAATTTTCAAATACCTGTGCTTCTATTTCCCCGCGGCATTTAAGAATAACTTCGTCACCATGGTCACGAAATCCGTAATTTACGTACGCCCTTAATGCTTCTTCATCGCAGGTTGAGAATGGGGGCCTAGAGACATAGCGTTCAAAGGCTTCTTCGCGAGATTGAAAGGTTTCTTTGCGTTTCCTCGCCAAGACGGCAAGGTTGCCACCTTTTGACATTTCTGGAGTAATCGTTTCTCCTCCTATGACAATAGGTTCAAACAACCAACCAGCCTTAAATGTGCCGGGCCTTAGTTGTTCCGCCAACAGAATGCTGCTGCCGCCCATGCTGTGCCCAACTGCAAATGGGGATCCTAGGTTCAAATAATCAATTGTTGACAAGACATCCTCCGCCATTCCCATCCAGTTCATTGAAACTCCGTTTGGGACAAGACTGTTACCGTGGCCTCGAAGATCTACAGAGACGCATCGAAAGTTTTTCCTCATTGTTGAGCAGATGGGGTCCCAATATCTTCCATGGAACCCTGTCGCATGACAGAAAAGGACATCAGGACCATTCCCGCCATAGTCATGGGCACAAACCTGAACTCCGTTACTTGAGTTAAGTAGAATTTCTATAGGTGATTCAAGCATTGTTGCCCCAGCGATAACACCTTAATGGGATTTCGTCACGCTGAATTGGTATAGGAGTTTTTCTCGCTGAATCAAGTCGCAGCTGTTCGATGTCGCCGGAGACCTATGACAGGGGTAGTAGGAGCAAATCCAGCTTCTGCACGCTCTATTTCTGATTCTCCACCCCAGAAACCAAGTTCTCTCTGTTGTCTAGCGTAAGTTTGGCAGTTGGAGAGTGCTACACATTCAAAGCAAACCTTGCGAGCTCTATTCTCTCTTCGTTCTCGTGCCGCCGGACGTTCCCCGGGTGGTGGGAAGAAGAGTTGAGATTTACCTTGGCAGCCCGCAGTTTCCATCCACCATTGTCTGATGTTCTGCGGTGCTTGGACTTCAACAGCTGTCATTAAATGTCCTTTACTGTGCCTCTACTCACATGCTTAATCTACGCCAGTTTTAATTTTTTGTCATGATCTTCTTTATGAATAGTTCCGATGGCGCTATCTGTAAAAGCGATTCGTTTTTTTAAATATCTATCGCTACCTTGATCGCTCCTTCACTTCTGGATCTAGCAACATCAAATGCCTCAACAGCTGCATCAAGAGGAAAACGGTGGCTTATCAGAGCCTCGGATATTTCTGGCATGCTTGTAAGAATTTTTGCTGCCAATTCAAAGTCTCTACCCCCATCAGTATGACCATAGGTTATAGACGGAATAAGTGAGATTTCTCGCATTCCCATTTCCATCCCCGGTAGTTGAACAGGATCCCAATAGGTGGATGGAATTGCAACCGCTCCACCCTTTTCGCATAAGTTCACTGCCTGCAGCAAAGCGCTATTGGTTCCAGCTGCTTCAACGACTATGCTCGCTGGTTCTTCTTTCCTTGGTGTCGCGCCCAATTTATAACCAGCTTCAAGCTGATGTGGGTGACGGGCTTCAAGTTCGACCTCTGCTCCGAAATGCTTAGCTACGGCTACGCAACACAACCCAATCGTTCCGCCACCCACCACAATAATTCTACTGGCTTGCTTTGCCCCGACCCTAAGAAGACTTCTCACAGCGACAGCCAATGGCTCAATAAGAAAAGCTGTCTTTACATTCACGCTTGAATGCAAAGGCACTAGAAGTCGCTCTGGAACGACAATTTTTTCTGCCATCCCCCCATCAATTCCAATACCCATTGTATTAGGTAGGGCTATTTCACAATATGGCTGAGATCCTCTAAGGCATTCAAGGCACTCTCCGCAAGAGAGCATCGGTTCTACTGCCACCTCTTTCCCGTTAGGAGCGACCCCTGCTATTTCGTGACCAGGGGTAACATTCATCATTCCTGTATCGATAAGGTGCAAATCTGAACCGCATATGCCTACTGACTTCACCGAGACAAGAATCCCATCTCCGCTGGGATTAGGCACATCGCAAACTTCTATACGGCTATTTCGAACTTTTACAGCTTTCACTTAACCATTCTTGCTCATCTTGTTCCATTAAATGAAACAAGAAAATTAATTTCCAATTTATATATGCGATCCTTAGCGCCCGAAACGCGCAAAACATAAAAATTGCGCCAAACTAGAACTATGTCAGAAACACGCAAATTGCTCAGCCCAATAGATAGAGATTCTTGGGTTAGGGATTCCTCTCAAGTGAATTCCATCGCACGGAGAACAGAGCCTGTCTTTGGAATACCTGAAATTGAAATCAATGAAATCTACTTACCTATTTGTGAAAGGATTTTGTCTTGGTCAGAGATTAGAAACAATATTGAAAACGGGGCAAATGGACCTTTCGTAATAGGCGTGACTGGAAGCGTGGCTGTAGGGAAGACAACTGTGGCCAAAGCACTCAAAGAAATCTTTGAAGGGGCACCATTTGTTGTTGAGACAGAAATTGTCTCAACTGATAATTTCCTTTTCCCTAATGAAACCTTGGACGAAAACCGAATTCTTCATCGGAAGGGATTCCCTGAGAGCTTTGATTATTCATCAATCATTAATTTCCTTAAAGCCTTGGGGGGAAACCATTCAGTCAAAATCCCGATCTATTCACATGAAACCTATGACATCATCGAAAGCACTCGGGATATACATCCGGTCAAAATCTTAATTCTTGAAGGTGTTAATATCCTTCAAAATGCACCACGGCTCATCAACGAATCTAATTCAGAGACTATAAGAGATTTCATAGGATTTTCAATTTATCTTGATGCTGCAGAAGCAACGATCAAGACATGGTACACCGATAGATTCTTGAATTACTGTCGTAAAGCGAAATCAGACAGTGAATCTTTCTTTCACCAATTTAAAGAATTCTCCGAAGATCAAGCTAGGGAATTAGCCGCCGGTATTTGGGAAACTATCAATAGCCCCAATCTCCAAAACCATATAGCCCCATCTATTTCTTTCGCTGATTCCGTTCTTTTAAAAGAAATGGACCACTCCATCAGTCAATTGCAAGTCCCTTCGGAATGGTTATCAATTTAGAAATGAACTGTTTAGGAACTTTGAACTAATATAAATTGATCTACAGGAGGAAATATGGCTATTAACTTGGATGCGATAGGCGTTGAAAGCGAACCGTTTGAAAGTTCATGGGATTCCAAGGACTGTCTTTTGTATAGCCTTGGAGTTGGGGCTGGAGTGACTGACCCCACCGGATTTGAATTAGAGTTCACTACGGAAAACACGAAAGATGTTGAACAAAAAACGCTTCCTACGATGTGCGTGGTATTAGGCGGAACTGGTGGAGGTGGCCCCCTAAGTCAATTAGGTGAAGTCAACTACTCAAAGATGGTCCATGGAGAGCAAGGGGTCATCCTCCATAAACCTCTCCCTACAAGCGCAAAAATCCTCTCAACTAGCAAGATTTCCAACATCTACGACAAGGGTAAAGCCGCTCTGGTAATACTTGAAACGACTGCTATTGACAGTGAGGACGGACAACCATTGTTTACAAATATTAGCAAATTATTTTTTAGGGATGAAGGAGGATGGGGTGGCGATAGAGGACCTGTCGATAAAGTTGAGTTCCCCGATCGAGATCCTGACCATATTGCTTCCTACGAAACTAGAATAGATCAAGCACTTCTCTACCGCCTCAATGGAGACCGTAATCCTTTACATTCCGATCCATCATTCGCGGCTTTAGGCGGATTCCCAAAACCAATTCTGCATGGACTCTGTACGTACGGATTTACAGGAAGGGGCCTAGTTCACATAGTTTGCGGCGGGGACCCTCACGCCTTCAAAAGCATGGATGGTAGATTCAGCTCTCCGGTTATTCCCGGAGAAACTCTTGACATTCATGTTTGGGATGATCAAGGAGTCTACAAGTTTAGAACTTTCGCAGGAGATAGGGTTGTGCTGGACAATGGAGTAATGTCCACACGATAATTTACCGGAGGTAGCTAATGCGACTTGAAGATCCTTTTTCCCCTCAGATGCCTGACCAGAATTCAGCCCTATCCGGAAGAACTACCCCTATGCATATTTCGAGTGAACATTTTGTTCTTGACTCATCACAGACTTCTCCTAGTGAAGATGATTTAAGTTTTGCGATGTTCGGAATGGGTTGTTTTTGGGGTGCTGAACGAAAATTTTGGGAAGTTCCAAATATTGCCACTACCTCTGTCGGCTACGCAGGCGGCTATACTCCCAATCCTTCTTATGAAGAAGTTTGTTCGGGAATGACTGGTCATAATGAAGTCGTGCGAGTGATGTTCAACTCTGACAAAGTTTCCTATGACTATCTCTTAAAAGTCTTCTGGGAAAACCACAATCCAACGCAAGGAATGCGGCAGGGAAACGACATCGGCACCCAATATCGAAGTGGAATTTACTGTTACGGTGAAGAACAAATTCAAAGTGCTGAAAGATCAAAAGTTGTGTTCCAGTCTGAACTTGAGCGAAGAGGCTTCAGCGAAATCACAACCGAAATTATTCATGCCCCAGTTTTTTACTTTGCTGAAGATTACCATCAGCAATACCTCGGAAAGAATCCAAATGGCTACTGCGGTCTTGGGGGCACTGGTGTTACATGCCTTATCTAGTCAGATAAGGCATTACGAGTTTTCTCCTAACCCGAAGACTACTCGGAATTCTATCCTCCTATTATCAGCTCGATCCTGCGCCGTAACTTCCGGATCAACTTTCAGTCGGGTTTCTCCATATCCAATTGCACTAATCCGGGTAGGTTCCACCCCTTTGGATATTAGAAACTCCATTACAGCTTCTGCCCTACTCTTACTTAGATCAAGGTTTATATCTTCAGGACCGTCAGTATCTGAATGCCCTTCCACTTCAAGATTTCCTTCAGGGTTTTCTATCAATATTTGAGCAACACGTTCTAAAACTGATTTTGAGCTTTCAGCTATGAAAGGACTTCCAACTGCAAAAAGCACTGGGTCAGATCCCACTATTTGATTTAATGCGATTTCCGTTTTTATCGTTCCTGGGATTAGAACTGAATCAATAATATGTATAACTCCATTAGCCGCCACAATATCTGCATTCGTGATTGACGCTTCTTCTACCAGGACAGTAGATTCATTTACCGTTGACAGAGTTAAAGTCTCTCCGTTGAGAGTTGTTATATTTAAATCAGAGGTGAATTGATTTAGAAAAAATTCTCCAGGCACTATGTGGAATTGAAGAATGTCGCTTAGTTGGACCAGTTGCGCGAACTCCTGAAGAGCTGTTATGTCCAGTGCCTCCATAGCTGAGTTAGTCGGAGCGAAAACAGTTAGGGAAACCACCTCTTCACCTAATTGTTCTTCAATGCCAGCGGCAGAAAAAAAGTCATAAACCTGACTTAGCTCAGGAGTGTCTCTTATCACCTCAAATACGGTCCTTTGGGAGCCTTTTATAATCAATTGATCAATTACTTTCACTCCCAAAGCGTTAAATTTTTCTAAAACACGAGCGCGGTCAGGTTCGTCTTGAATTTGTCCTGAAATTTCTAGATTAACTATTGACAAATCCACTCCTGTTAGAATTTCGAATTCTGCAGTAACTGCCCCATCTGGAACGAGTTGGTTAGAAGCGACAATAAGAGCATCAGCAAGTGCTTGAGCGTTGACTGCGCCGGAAAGATAAATTTCATCTTCGGAGTAATTCGCATATGCAACAATTGGCGCATTTTGAGCTATTGATTCTGGCGCCACTGGCGTAAGCGGGATAGGGGTAGGTTCAGAGGTTGAGTTGTTTTGGTTTTCCAAGAAAGCAGTGATCGCCATATCTGAGCCGCCACCATCCCCCCAAGCCAACAGCCCTACAAATGCAGCTATCACTCCAAATGCAAAGATTCCTAAATTCCTAAAACTCGTCCTCATAATCTAAATTCCAGTCCGCTACTGAATTTGTTGCTGGCTAAGGTAACTGGTTGCTCTCCTACTTGAATCGTAGAGAAGTCTAACCCTGATCCCGTGCTTAAGGAGTCACTAGTAGTGTTGTCTGGCCAAAAAGCTTTAATTAAGAAAAAAATGACTACTAGAACAGTGAGCCATAGAATCATTCGTCCCAAAAACCGGACCCATAGATGGTCAAATCTTGCGCGAACAATAGGGTCTTTCCCTGTAGCCCCATAGTGAGAAATGTGGCCGGTCCATTTCTGGCCATCCCAAAACCTTGCCTCATACCTGCCGGTAGGGTCCGCATACCACCCTTGATCAAGAAGCGGGGGCGGTGGAAACTCTGGACGGATCACTCCCCTACATTACTTGTCCTGAATCCTTAATTAATGTCACTCCCTGAGAACATGAGCTCTCCCTTTACGGGCATACCTTGTATCAGTTCTCTTCTCTTAGGTTTTTCCTGGCTTGAGGTTTAGTGGTGTAGGCACGGCTTTTCCATTGAATTTGCCGACCCGTTAATGCAAGTGTCATTGACCAGAACAGAGTAGCGCCCCAGAATATCATCGCAAAGGGATGAAACATGACTCCCCATAGCGGATCACGCCCAATTGTAGAAGTAATGAATCTACCCAAGATAAGAAGCACGACTTGCCAAAGAACTTCCATTGGAACGGCAGCTCCAAAGAATCCAGCCATTAATCTCAGGAAAGGAAGAGCAAGTAATGGCGCTATGAGAAGGGCTGTGATCAAGGAAAGCGAAGTTCTGTAACTCAACGCACCATATGCGTTTTTGGAAAAACCTTTCCAAATATCAACAACTCCAGAATACCAAGTCGTCGCAGCCAAGTCTGTACCGTTGATAAGACGTTGGTGATAGCCCGCAGCTTTGACCGATCTGGCTAACTGCACATCATCAACGATATGTCCAGGGTGAGCAGCGTGGCCACCTGATTCTCTGTATGCGAGTTGGCTTACCCCTATAAAGGGTCCAAAGGCTAAGGCAATGTCAGGGTTTGAACTCCGATGGACTAACGATGCGGGGAATAAAGCAAGAACCGCATGGTTTACTATCGGTAACAAAATCCTACTGGCAAAGGATACGCCTCTATTTCTGAGAAGTGAAGCAACCAAGTCGACTTTTTCATTTTCCATTACTTTCAAAACAGAAGAGACCGCTATTGGTTCTAGAACAGCATCAGCATCAACGAAAAATAGAACGTCTCCAGTCGCATGTTGTGAGAGTTGATGGCATGCCCAGTTTTTCCCTGTCCACCCCTTAGGTATAGGGGCACTTGAGAGCACTTTCACACTTTCTCCTACAGATTCAACGATTGTCCTAGTTCTGTCAGTTGAATGATCATCCAAAACAATGATTTCAATATTTGGATGGTCCTGTCTTAGCAAAGATCGCACGCAGTCTCCTATAAATCCCTCTTCGTTTCTAGCGGGAATAAGTAGGCTAGCTTTCTTACTAGAATGTGATTTTACTTTCCCGGGACGTGTAACAACCCGAAGATTCCATAGGATAAGACCCAGTTGGGTAACCAGCAATAAAGTGAGGAACCGGCCAAATATAAAATCCCAACTCATTCTTTTACCTACTCAATCCCAAATTTATAAATGGTCAAACCATGCCACCGGTAAGTCTATTCCAATCATTGCGACCTTCAATCTTTCTCGTCCTAGGTTCATCAAGTTTTCGTTTCGCCCCTACCATGACAAATAAACCGATCGGAATAAGTATGCGCGAAATTGAATAACCAAAAAAAGGTGCCAAACCAATAGCGCAAATAATTACGGTGACCGTAGTTGGCATAAACCTCCTCACGAACAACCAAACCAATGCAGAAATTCCGATACCTAACAACGAAGATAGAGGCAGTAGCGTGGCTGTGAATCCACCAACTGGAGAAAGCCCTTTGCCTCCAAGGAACTTGAGCCAAACCGGAAACCCGTGTCCGAGGAAAAGAAAAAACCCTGAAAGGCCCATTACATACTTGCTCTGATCAGAAACAGCAGATGCCACAATCATGCCCTTTCCAAAGTCTCCTAGGAAGACAAGCGACCCCCACTTATGCCCGACGGTATGGAAAACGTTTCGTGCTCCCACATTGCCTTCGCCTACCTCACGGACATCAACACTCTCAACTTTTCTCCCTACCAGGTATGCGATTGGGATTGAACCAATGACATAGGAAAATAGCGCTGCCAAAATGCATACGAAAAAAATATCCATTCGAATCAACTCCTAATCGTTCATCGTAGAAGATCATTGTTAAAGTCGCATTGTCTTAAGAAAGTAACTTAAAAAAATAAAAGTTATTCATTGTATGGAATTTCCCTCTAGAGGTGAATCCGATCTACGCTGCAGCAATGGGAGAAGGAAGCAACGCTGGGATTAACGAAGCAAATATTTCCAACTGGCTCACAAGTCAAACCAATGTTCATGGCAAAATTACATTTGAAATTGTTACTCATGGACGATCGAACCTCACATATGTCCTTGAAGATGAAAACAAAACAAAGTGGATTCTGAGACGCCCCCCTACTGGACATGTATTAGCTTCTGCGCATGACATGAGTCGCGAACATAAAATAATCTCAGCGCTAGAGGAAAGTAACGTTCCAGTGCCGGGAATTATTGGAATGTGCAATGATGAAGACGTAACCGGAGCTCCTTTCTTTGTAATGGATTTCGTTCAAGGTAACATCATCAAAGACTTGGCAGATACAGAGAAATTCTCTCCTGAAGAACGAAAAGCCCAAAGTAAATCTCTCGTCGAAGTCTTGGCGAGTCTCCATCTTGTTGATCCAGAAGATGTAGGGCTTGGGGATTTGGGCAAAAAAGAAGACTACATTTCTCGGCAATTACGAAGATGGAAACGACAGGTAGATGAAGGGTCAGACCGTTCCCTGCCTTTGTTTGATGATCTGCACAAACGCCTGGAGGATCACATCCCTCCTCAAATTGGTCATGGAATCGTTCACGGAGACTACCGTTTAGATAATTGCATGATCGGGTTAGACAATAAGGTCGCTGCTGTCCTTGATTGGGAGCTGTGTACTCTTGGTGATGTACTAGCTGACTTAGGAGGAATGTTGATGTGGTGGGGAGAGAAAGAAAGCTCAAAAGCACTTATGAGCGATTCTCCTACGTTGGCAGATGGTTACATCAGCATGGAAGAAGCAGCAGCGTACTATGAAAAAATTTCAGGTAGAGACCTTTCTGACCTACCGTATTACATCGCATTTCAATTCTGGAGACTGGCTGCTATCACCGAGGGTGTCAGAGTCCGTTTCACCGCTGGAGCAATGGGAGATAAGGATATCGGTGACGAAATAGCAGGCTTCAAAATCAGAATCGATGGCCTGCTTGAGGCGTCTTCCATGAAATTAAAGCAGTTGTAGATTCATTACAATTCTCTGAAAAAATTTCGGATATCAGTTATGGCAAGTTCAGGTTTCTCCGCTGCAGCGAAATGACCTCCTTCGGGCATAACCGTGTATTGACGAAGATCGCAATAAGTTTCAAGTGTTGACCTAGGGAGATGAACCACATCTTTTGGAAAAACTGCAACTGCAGAAGGAGCTTCTAAACGAGGCATCCGGTCATGAGCCAGCGGCCATGGTTTTTTAAAATGCTCGTGATAAATGCGGAGAGATGATCCAATTGAACCAGTGCACCAGTAAAGAGACGCCGTTGTACATAAATGTTCTCGGGTAAATGACTCTTCAACATCTCCGGAATTGTCACTCCAGTTCCGCCTCCTTTCCCAAATCCAAGAAGCAGTCGCAACTGGGGAGTCAGTCAAACCATAGGCCAAAGTCTGTGGGTCCAATAAATGTGTAGTGACATGAGAACGGATTGTGTTCTCCACTTCCTTACTACGCTTTATCTTCCACCCCTCATCTTCCCCCCATGATTCACTTGGGAGAGTTCTTCTGTCTACCCCGGGAATGACGCTAAGACTCATATGGGCCCCTATAAGTGACTGAGAGAACTCATGTGACAGGTGAGCTGTTACGAGAGCTCCCCAGTCTCCCCCATGGGCACAAAATCGCTCATACCCTAGTATCTCGGTCATCAAGGTATTCCAAAGTCCAGCTACTCTCCTCACATCAACACCCGGTTGCGGTAGTGGGTTTGAGAACACAAATCCCGGCAAAGAGGGAACATAAACGTCGAAACTGTCTTTAGGATCTCCGCCATATTTTTCTGGATCACTTAGAGGACCTATTACATCTTTAAAATCCCAAAAAGTCCACGGCCATCCATGGGTAAGGATGAGAGGTTTAGGATCTGGTCCTTTCCCAGAAGCGTGCAGATAATGAATAGGGATTCCTTCTACGCTTACCGAGTAGTGATCCCATTGGTTCATTTCAGAGAACACAGAGTTCCAGTCCCAGTCAGAAATCCAGTAATTGACCATATCTTCCATCCAGTATCTAGGAACTCCGTACTCCCAACTGTCTTCACCAATTACATCAGGCCATTTCGTACTCTTAAGACGGTTCATCATTGTTTCTAAAGTCTTGGGGTCTAGGTTCGGTTCGATTCGTACAGGGTTAGCCATTTGTGTTGCTCCTAAATCTGGTTTCGGAAACCATAATTGATTCTGTTTTATGAAAATCAATAAAGGTTTTTGTGTCTTTCCCAACAATCTCAGCACTATTTGAGTGGAGGTAGAACTGATGCTCCCAATTTCTTTCGCTTGTAAACCAAAGTTCGCTTATCCCATCTATCTCAACGCCGTCTGGGTGTGAACCGTATATGGGTTCAAGGTCAATATTCTGTGCGTAATTTTGCATTCCATGATGGTTTCGTGCGATTTCAGTATGCGCCCTGTAGGAATTATAGAAAGATTCTTGGTCCAAAGTCTCTTTACGGCAAACGAGTGAGATCTGTTTAACACCCCGATATGTGCCTTTGACAGATAGCGAGTTATCAGCCCAAGCGTAAATTTTTTTTACTGCAAATCCTAGGTCTCCAATCATTTCAGGGGATGTTGTCCAGGTGATACCAGAAAAAGCAGGAGTGAAATCGGTAATTCCACGTAGCTTCATAAGCGGTGTCTGGTCACTTATCGCATCTATAGCGATAATTTCAGGGCGTTGTTCTTTCCCTTCGAACACTGGTATCCGTTCGAAATGGATGTGCGCATACAAATTCTCACTTATCAACCTTTTGGTATGTCCTTCCATGGAATTCTCCTATCAACACGGATATCTCTTGGTAAACCTAATGCCTGTTCTCCAAGGTTGTTGTGGTGGACTTCATCTGTCCCACCACCTATAGATATTGGATACCTTGAATGTAGGACTTCCATTGCCCATTCGCTTGCCTTATGTGTGGCTGCTACTCCTGCGGCACCAAGAATTTCTTGAGCAAGGTCGCCTTCAAGTCTTCGGTTTTGGGCGACAAAAAGCTTTACTACTGATGGGTGCACTGGTGGCATTTGACCATTCCTTACTGCGAATGAGATTTTTTCACTCATTAGTTTAAGAAGTTTGTTTCTTGTGTAAATTGTTGCGAGCTTTTGCCGTATAACAGGTTCTTCGAGTTTGTCTAGGCTTTGGGCAAGTTCTATTAATTGTGAAGGGTTGTCTCCGCTTGCACCTCCAATCATCGCTGATTCATTGCTCATAACTGCCCTTACTGGCCCCCATCCTTTGTTTATCTCTCCAAGGACATTGCCGGTGGAGCATCGTGCCCCATCCAAAAAAACTTCGGCGAAATGGCCAGCGCCGTGTGCTTGTACCAGAGGTCGTACTTCTACTCCACCTTGATTCATATTGAAAAGAAGAAAGGTTATCCCTTCGTGTTTATGTGCTGAAGGGTTAGTGCGCACAAGCAAAATACCCATATCAGCGTACATTGCTGCTGAGTTCCAGACTTTTTGACCGTGTATAACGAATTCTTCGCCATCAAGTTCTGCTCGCGTTCCGAGCCCAGCGAGATCACTGCCAGCACCCGGTTCGCTGAAAAGCTGACACCAACTAACTTTCCCATTAATTAGTGATGGGATATGTTCTTTTTTTTGTTCCTCAGTACCATGTTTTAAAAGAGCAGGAAGTGTCATTGCAATAATTGAATTGTAGAAACCGGTGTGTACTTGGTAGCCAACTGACTCTTCTTTGAAGATCTTTTGCATCCATGCTTCTCCCCCGTGTCCACCGTATTCAGTTGGAACAGTCGTACCCGCATATCCCGCGTCGTACAGTTTTTTTTGGAGTTTCTGGCAATTAAGGTGATGCTGGTCTTCTCTCTCTTGGCTAGGCATCCAATGAAGCGTAGAGAAGGATTGTTTCTCTTGAATGGGGTCAATGTTGTCTTTTAGCCATTGTCTGGCTTCTAGACGATATTGCTGTTCTATGCTTTCTATCTCCGATGTCATTACTCGGATTCTATGGTGAAGATCACGGTTGTAGCGAATATCGTAGGAGAAGGTAGAAGAAAGTTACAGATGGAAACATTCCCACGACAGCACGCAAGAACACGGAGATTCACTGTTGGAGCACCGCGGTCATTCGCTATTGCTTCAAAAAATAGTCTGATTTCTTTTTTGCAATCATCTTCGGGTTCAGATCCGATGAATAAGTTATGGACGCTTAACCCACACTCACAAAATCTGCAGATGCTCGCTGACCCAGAAAATCTTGTAAAGAGCGGGGGAAACCATGTTCTCTCAAAGGAGGAACAGTCTCGAAGGGAGCGAGTTAGGGAAGTTGGTTCCGGAATCGTTTCATATAGTTCAAGTAATGAATCTCCCAATATCGCTTTTACTTCTGGAGGGTCACTATTCACGGCAAATTTGGAAACAAATGTTGTTTCGAATCTTGAAACAACATGTAACGCTTTTGACCCTCAAGTAAGCCCTTCAGGGGATCTCGTTGCCTACGTAGGTGACGGGAATCTGCGTTATATTGATGCTTTAGGAAACGACCGTCTGATAGTAGGCGGGGGAAATCCCGATAAGTCATATGGTGTTGCTGATTTTATTGCTGCAGAGGAAATGGGAAGGAGAAGAGGCTACTGGTGGTCACCGGAAGGTAACCGGCTTCTCGTGACCGAAGTTGATGAATCAGATGTTCTTGTTTGGCATATTCTTAATTCATCTGATCCGAGTTCTCAGCCAAGAACACTTAGATACCCGAAAGCTGGAACGAACAATCCACATGTTGGGTTAAGTATCTACTCGTTAGATGGAGATGAGGTTCAAATTGATTGGGCGCAAAAATGTTTTTGGGAATACCTCGTTAATATCCAGTGGACTGAGAAATCAGAAATCTATCTCACTGTCCAAACACGTAATCAAACCACAATGGGAATCCTTCGGGTGGACTCTGTTACAGGAGCTGTGGAGGAAATTTATCGATGGACTGATGAATACTGGGTGGAAATTATCTCTGGGGCTCCAAAAATTTTTGGAGAGCGTGTGATTACTGTTGAAGATCGAGACGAATCTAGGGCATTAGTAGTAGACAATGTTCAAGTTTCTTCAAGCGATATTCAAATTCGGTCACTTGTTCATTGCAATAAGCAGGGGGTACTTGCAGCAGTTTCTACAAACCCGTTAGAACAACACATCATGCACTTTGACCTTGATGGTGGGGCAACTCAACTCTCTGAAGGTGCAGGCGTACACGATGCGGTATCAAATGGTTCGCTCACCGTTATACAGTCCCGCAGCATGGACTTTGATGGCGTGCAAACAAGAATTTATGAAAACAATGCTCAGATTGCAGAAATCCAAGACCGTTCCGAGAATCCAGCGATCTCACTAAATACCAACTTCCATACTCTGGGGAAAAGAAATCTTGAAACCGTTGTCCTTCTCCCCCATAACCATAATGGAACAACCCCTCTCCCAGTTCTTCTAGACCCATATGGTGGACCACATGCACAGAGAGTTCGTTCAGCGCGAGGACTCTTTGGGGTCTCTCAATGGTTCGCCGATCAAGGTTTCGCTGTGATTGTTACCGATGGAAGAGGAACATCGGGACGGTCACCAGCTTTTGAAAGAGAGGTCTACGGTGACCTTGCCAGCGCTGCTTTGGAAGATCAGATAGATGCCTTGCAGGCGGCAGCAGCAATCTATGATCAGCTTGACTTAGGGCGTGTTGGGATTCGCGGCTGGTCCTTTGGAGGTTATCTTGCAGCTCTAGCTGTTCTCCGACGACCAGATATCTTCCATGCTGGGGTTGCAGGAGCTCCGGTAACTGATTGGGAACTTTACGACACGCATTACACCGAACGGTACCTCGGTCACCCACAAAATAATCCCGAGAATTATCAGAAAACAAATCTTTGTAACGAAGCACACCGATTGGAAAGGCCCCTCTTATTAATCCACGGATTAGCGGACGATAACGTGGTCGCCGCACACACTTTTCAACTTTCTCAAGCTCTCCTTGAAGCCGGAAAGCCCCATGAAGTCCTCCCACTTTCAGGGGTGACTCACATGACGCCACAGGAAACTGTCGCTGAAAACCTTTTGCGCATACAGTTAAGGTTTATACAGAAGTCACTTAGTATTAGCAAAGAGGAAGACGTATGAATGGCCCGTTGAACGGAATGCGAATCATCGAAGGCTCTGCCTTTGTCGCTGCGCCATCCGGCGGAATGGCGCTAGCACAACTTGGAGCTGAGGTTATTAGATTCGACCCAATTGGTGGTGGGTTAGATCATCAAAGGTGGCCGTTAACTCAGGACGGGGTTTCGTTGTACTGGGCGGGTCTCAATAAAGGAAAGAAATCAATTCAAGTTGATCTACGATCCGGAGAAGGACAGGAACTTCTTCAAGAACTGATAACAGCTTCAGGTGAGGATGCAGGCTATTTTCTTACAAATTTTCCTGCTAAAGGCTGGCTATCATTTGACAACCTCCGACAGCACCGTGAAGACCTCATCATGCTTAACGTCATTGGAAACCATGATGGGACAACCGCCCTTGACTACACAGTGAATTCAGCTATGGGTTACCCAGCAGTAACCGGGCCTGAGGGATTTGATGGAGTTATCAATCACGTTCTACCCGCATGGGACATTGTGTGTGGACAAACAGCAGCTATGGGCTTGCTCGCCGCCGGACGTCACAGAGACCGCACAGGGGAAGGCCAGTTCATTCAATTAGCGTTGAGCGACGTAGCTTTATCAGCCGTCGCTGCTCTAGGACATATCGCTGAAGCACAAATGTTGGACTCGGAGCGTGAACGAATCGGAAATGACCTCTACGGGGCTCTCGGACGTGACTACGAAACATCTGATGGACGTCGTATCATTGCCGTAGCGATAACCAGCAAACAATGGAAGGCCTTGTGCTCTGCATGTGAAATGACAGAAGCCATGGAAACTCTCGCTGCTAAAGAGGGACTTGATTTAATTGGGAATGAAGGTAACAGGTTCCAAGCCCGTGATCAAATACATCCACATATAGAAGCATGGTGCAAAGGACACGATTTTGATGAGATCCGAAAAATTTGGAATGGCCTTGGCGTGTGCTGGGGCACATACCAAACATTTAAAGAACTCGTAGAAGGTGACAAGCGTGCTTCAGAAGCCAATCCCATGTTTGCTACTATCTACCAACCTGAAATAGGAGAATACCTTACCCCAGGGTCACCGCTAAACTTTCAAGACATTGGTCGCGGAAATCCTCTACCAGCACCTCGTCTCGGAGAGCATACTGATGAGATTCTCACAGATATTCTGAATCTTTCAGGTCATGAAATCGGTCGACTTCACGACAAAAACATTGTTAAAGGATTCATCAATGATTAATAAGCACAGAAAAAAAATGGGTGATAATAGCTATCTAATCAATGGCCTGATTTTTGAAGCGCCATGAAAACTTTTGACTCTTTCATTGATGAATCGTTTGTAGATGACTTTTGGCGAGATGGATTTGTCGTTCTTCGTGATGTGATTGACCCAGATGTTGTATCGGCAATGGCTGATCCAATCGCACGAGCCATTTCGAGTAGCAGCACAGATCTCACTGAGTTAGGTTCCATTGTCACTCCAGGAAATGTTCTAACGGACCCAAATGTTTCTTCCAATGGGAATACTGGTCGCTTCGTAGCCGGCACTGATCATTGGATAAATGATCTAGATTTCGCGAATTTCGCTTGTGCGACCGTAATTCCTCAGATCGTCGCTCAAATCCTTAGAAGCGAATCTGTATGGCTTTATGAGGATTCTGTTCTGGTTAAGGAACCTAACACAGCTGAAGAAACAGCTTTTCATCAGGACCTTTCCTATTTCCATGTTTCCGGTGATCAGATTTGTATTGTTTGGGTACCTTTGGATTTCTCTTCGCCTGACACTGGGGCTATACGCTTTGTCAAAGGGTCTCACTTAGACCAAACCTCATATAGACCGAATTGGTTTGTTTCAGATGAACCTATGCCTGGCACCAAAGGCGAACGTATTCCTCGCATACCCGCTGAGGCAGTTATCAATCCGACTCTTTCACTGGGTGATGTGACAATCCATCATGCCCGCACCCTTCATGGAGCATCAGCAAACCGCTCCCCAGATCAGTCGCGTAGAGCTATCTCAATTCGTTATTGCGGTGATGATGCTCGATATCACATACGTGAAGGTGCACCTTTGAAACCGCATCATACAACTATCAGAGAAGGGGACCCTCTCACCCATGAGCGTTGCCCAAAAGTCTGGCCACTTGCTTAGCTATTTAAAAGATTCCGGACTTCGCCTAGCAAACTAATCGTCTCGATTGCCGCTTCTTGTGGGATTGTCATGCAACGACAGGTTACGTCTGTGAAACCAAGTTCTTTGTAGGGTCGTAATTGCTCTGCGGCTTGTTCAGGGTTTCCGATGATCACGGCATCACGTCGTATCCCTCGGTAACCTTTTTCTATTAGCTCATCGCCGAGTTTATTTGCTTTATTTCCATCTTTGAGAACGATAACGTCTTTGCGAACAACAGGTCTAGGTGGCTTTCCGTAATCAGAACAAGATTCTAAATAGTACTCCAATAATTCTTTGGCATTTCTAACATTTAGAAATGGGGCTGCGTACCAAGCATCCCCCAAAAATGCTGCTCTATGTATACCTCTCCTACTGGTGCTTGCTCCTATCCACCATTCAATGTTCTGTGTTGGAATTGGGTTGACTTGAAGGTCAAGATCTCCATCAATACCGTTCTTTGCAAAGAGTGATTTAATTATTTGGATACTTTCTTCAAGGTCAATGCCTCTTGTTTTGGTGGAAGTTCCCATAGCTTCAAAAGTTGACTTTCCATCTCCTACGCCGGTCTGGATCACAAAAGTTGATTTCGTTAACGCCGCTAATGTCCCGACTTGTTCAGCAACGAGTACGGGGTTCCAGAGTGGGAGAAGAAACAGGCAACCAACGGGTCCAGAGTCCCATTCAGCGAGTAGGCGTGCAAGCATGGGCACATTCTGAAAATAGTTCACATGGGTCAAATGATGGTCACCCAGAGAAAGAAGGTCCAGTTTTGCCTCATTCGCTGCCCTAGCACGTTCAATCACTGCCTGGGCTCCTTCAAAAGGATCCTTATCGAAGGAAGTGGATGATAAAGAAAGTCCGACTCGCATAAAAGAATTATGGGTGCCGTGATGGAAGAATATCGCGTCTTGGCGGAAGTTCAATTGGGTGGTTTAACCAGATACCAATATTTTCTCCTGAACGTCCATCTGGCCCTTCGTCATATAGCTCTAGCATTAGGTCAGCTATTTGCTGGGGTTTCATCCACGTATCCACAATTTCTTGTGACATTTCACGATTAAATTGACCAGACGCGTATCGGATCATCGCAGAGTCAGTTGCATCCATACAGAACGCATTAACACGGATGCTATCTTCGGCCAGTCTTTTCGCCCAGCTCTGCGTAAGCCCATTTATTCCCCACTTGGAAGCATCATAAACATCCATTCGTGTTCCTCCCCCTGTTGCGAATCCTGGAGGGGGGCAAATATGGTCTGTAGCAATGTTGAGAATGAAACCATCACCATTCGCGACTAAATGAGGAATTGCTGCTCGCCCAGTGAGATACACGCCCTTTAAGTTCGTATTGACAAGCAAATCCCAATCTGCGACCGCTTTTTCTTTTGAGTCTTCCAATGGGTCAGTGGGGCGCCACACTCCCGCATTTGCAATAACGATGTCTAGGCCAGCAAACCGCTCTGCGGTTTCATTAACGAATTGGTAGACCTCGTCATGGTTGCGGACATCCGCCGCTACCGCATAGATCGAAGCTCCTGTATCCTCTTTGATTCTCTCAGCTACTTCGTGAATTGATGATTGAAGGTCACATAGCGCAAGGTTCGCCCCCGATTCTGCCAATCTTACTGCCATTCCTTCCCCTATGCCTGAAGCGGCTCCAGTCACAAGCGCTGTCTTCCCTTCTAACTTGACCATTGATAACCTCCTTCTCCTTTATAGCGCGAGACTACTTTTTTTTCCTTTTTCAATGGCCTACGAAGTCTTTTAAGACTTAAGCATCTAAGCTCTCAACATGATTGAACGCCATGTTGAGATTGAGACTTCTGAAGGGCTAATGGGGACATTCATCTGCCACCCTGAAGAAGATGGGCCCTTCCCTGTAATTTTTTTCTTCATGGACGCACCGGGTAAACGAGAAGAGCTCCATGACATGGCCCGAAGAATTGCAACAACTGGGTATTACGTCATACTCCCAAATCTCTATTACCGGACCACTGACCATTTCGAGCTGGATTTCAGAAATGGCAGTAACACCGAGGAGATGTTTAGCTTAATGTCCGAAATTGGGAACAGAATGATTGTTCGAGATGCTGAGTCAATGGTTGAATTTGTTGGAACCGAACAAAATGCCGATGAACAAAAAGTCGGCTGCATTGGCTACTGCATGAGTGGACCTTTTTCCCTGTCTGTAGCTGCCGCTTTTCCCGAAAGAATCAAAGCTGCAGCGTCAATCTACGGAGTGCGACTGGTAGTTGATGCTTCTGACTCTCCACACCTAGGATTCAACCAAACTCAGGCGGAACTCTATATTGCCTGCGCTGAACATGATGACTATGTCCCTCTTGAAATGGTGCAGCAAGTCAGAGAAGAACTTGAGAAATCAACAGCGAATGGGCGAGTAGAGCTTTATCCAAAAGCACATCATGGATTCGCTTTCCCCGGAAGAGGCAAAATTTATAACAAGGAAGCTGCTGAACGGCACTGGGAACGCATTCACGCATTATTTGATAGGAACCTAAAATGAATGACGATATTGAAATCACCGTAGATACAGATTTCGTAGCTACTGTTGAAATTTGCAAACCACCCAATAATTTTTTCAGTAATGCTCTCATTAGTGGACTTGCTGATGTATTTGAAAGCCTTGATCTGAACGATGATGTGCGCATATCTGTACTCTGCTCTGAAGGAAAGCATTTTTGCGCAGGAGCTGACTTCTCTGGGAATTCTAAAGGTAACGATACTGTGGGTCTCTACGCTGGCGCTGTAAGAATTTTCCGCTGCAATAAACCAATTGTTGCCGCCATCCAGGGAGCCGCCATTGGTGGTGGACTTGGTTTAGCTTTAGCCGCGGATTTCCGAATTGCTGCACCCGAGGCTAGATTCAGCGCTAATTTTGCGAGACTTGGATTCCATCAAGGGTTTGGCTTAAGCGTAACTTTGCCTGAACTTATAGGGCCGCAAGCTAGTAAAGATATGTTCTTCACCGGAAGGAGAGTTAAGGGCGAAGAAGCTTTCAAACTCGGCTTATGTGATCAGTTAGTCTCTTTAGATAAATTACGAGAAGCAGCTTTATCCTACGCTAAAGAAATCGCTATATCTGCCCCTTTGGCGGTTGAGGCTATTCGAAAAACCCTACGAGGTGACTTAGCTGACCGAGTTGAGATAGCTACCCTTCATGAAGCTAAAGAACAAGCACGCTTAGTCAAATCAGATGATTGGGGCGAAGGAATAGCAGCATCAGCTGAACGGCGAGACCCAGCATTCCAAAGAAAATAGCTAGTAAATTTGCGAGTCAGGAACCCAACTCCCATGAGCTCCATAGGGGACCCGTCTAGGCAAATGGACAATAGCTACTGGATCTGATTCAAAGTCTTGTGCATCTACGATTATTAGCCTTGACTCATTTGAAAGTTCGTTATGAACAATCGCAATAACCCATCCTTCATCCTCTCCTTCTGAATTAGGGTCTGCAGCAAAGACTGGTTCTCCACCCCGTACTTGTTCCCCAAGATGGTGCTCTAAGCACGACCCTGTTCGCAGATCGTATTTCCAAAGAGCTGAACCATAAACAGGCTCTTCGCTGTTACCTTCTCCTGACATTGCCATGAGGTAACCATATTTTGCGTCAAGCCCGACTACTTTATCGGCGACTCTTCCAAAGTCTCCGGGTCGGTCATCTATCTGTTCTTCTGTGACCGTACCTAACGATAAGTCGATGGTCCACCGCCAAAGGCGACCAACTTCAGCATAATCATCTGAACTCTTTCCGAATGCTTCCGGTTGGCGTGACACATGAAGAACAATTGTTTCTCCTTCTTCATGGGCATTCACCGGGTGGAACACGTAGCAAGGATCAATTTCAAACCACTGGACATCCTTGTTGGTCCCATGTCGTGGCATTACCCCTAGTCGAGCGCCCGCAGATGGGTCAAATGCAAATGGAACTCCAGTTTCAACCAATGAAAGGTCTAGGACCAGGGGCAAATCCATGAAAATCACATAGTTTCGTGTCACATTGAAATCATGCATCATCACCATGTTAGGAATTTCAATGCCTTCCATTTGAATTAATTCACCTTCGGAACTGACCCGAAGGTAGGTAAGGTATGGCGATTCGAAAGAGAAATAACTGAAAGCTAACAGTTCTCCCGTCTCAGGGCAGATTTTTGGGTGAGCTGTCATTGAAGTCGTTAAATCACCGCCGTAATTCTCAACACCGATTGTGTTTAGTTCCCCATCAATCTGCCATGGCCAGTGTGCTTCTTCTAGGCAGAGGATTTTCCCAGCGTGGGCGACCACATGTGTATTCGCGTTTGCTCTAGAAAGGTCCTCTAGACCTGCCATTGAGTCAATATTTGGATCGGTAATGTGTGGCGTTTGTACAAATCTATTTCTGTACCATTCAGCTTTTCCTTTTGAGAGGCGAACTCCATGAACCATCCCGTCACCCATAAACCAGTGAGGAGAAGATCCGGATTTCGGGTTAGGACCGGTTCGTAAATACACCCCTTCCAGCTCTGGTGGAATTGCACCTTCAACGAACAATTGGTCTTCTACTAACTCGTCTTGTACCGGTGCCCAATTACCTCGTAAGTGCCACGGTGATTTAGATTCAATTGATGTCATATAGTTGCCTGCTTTCTCTTGATTAAACTCTAAGTCCATCTATTGAAATTTTAAAACTTTTAGCGAAATTCAGCGATTGTTATAATAGATTTTCGTTATCTTAGACTAGGCACATGAGCGAACCTGAAAAATCAAAAATCGTCAATGACTCCAAGATCGCTTTAATTGGAGCTGCTCTAGCTGTAACGGCATGGGGCTCTTCAGGCGTGATAGTGAAATACATCACGGTAAGTTCAACTGAGATAGCAGTGTATCGATTTACGTTTTATGCGATCCTCATGATGCTATTTCTAAAAGTGCGAGGAACCCCACTCACTTTTAAAGCACTCCGCACTTCTCTATGGGGAGGTATCGCCCTTGGACTGAATGTCGCTTTTTTCTTTGAATCTCTTAAGAGAACTACTGTTGTTAACGCAACGATTATTGGATCGCTTCAACCGGTTCTTATTTCTATTTATAGTTACAGAACTTTCGGAGAGAAGATTCGCCGAAAAGATGTCATTGTCGGCATTATCGCTTTATTAGGAACATTTGGAGTAGTTGCAGGTTCCTCTGGGACAGCCGAATGGGATATTACTGGAGATCTTTTGGCTGTTGCGGCGCTTTTCACTTGGGCTGCTTATTTTATTGTGTCAAAAAAAACTCAAGATCTTGTAACCCCTTTAGAATTCACTGCTGCATCAGGGGTCATTACTGGTGTCCTTAATTTCGGGATCGCTTTAATCTTTGGCGTCTCTTTTACTATCCCTTCAAATAAAGATATTTTCTGGATCATTGTGTTAGCGACTGTCGCTGGTTTGATCGGACACTCTCTTATGAACTGGTCACTTGTTCGGATCCCTCTCTGGGTCGGTTCTAGCCTAAATCTCTTTATTCCTGTTGTATCTGCTTTCCTTGCATGGATGTTCTTAGATGAATCGTTGAATTTCATCCAAATTCTTTCAACCTTTGTTGTAGTTTCCTCTCTCGGAGTAATCATGGTTGATCAGGATTAGAAGAGAATCTTGACAAGGTTCGTTTTAATCTACCCGATTTCAGTTCCAAGAATTGAAACGAAGCTCACCATTTCGCCAGGGTAACCACCTAGATTATGGACTAATCCTAAGTTTCTTTCAGTTCTAGGAATACTTCGTTCCTCAGGTGCTTCATTTCGTAGTTGAAGCCAACATTCATAATGCATTCTGATTCCTGATGCCCCGACAGGGTGCCCGAAACTCTTTAACCCTCCATCGGTATTTACTGGCAGGTTACCTTCTAGTCCAAAGTTGCCTTCTAAAACATCATTCCATGCTTCCCCTCTTTCTGAAAAACCTAGATCTTCCATAAGTATGAGCTCAGTGGGTGTGAAACAATCATGTACTTCAGCCATAGCTAAAACATCTTTAGGGTCTGCTATCCCAGCTTGTTGGTAAGCATCTTTTGCAGCGGCTTCGCATTCTGGGAAAGTCGTATAATCGTACTCAGGGTCAATTAATCCTGAACCATTTCCTGAAACAAAGGAAAGAGCTTTGACGAAAAGCGGTTTTTCAGTGTAGTCATAAGCTTTTTCTGCGGGGACAACAATCGCTGCTGCTGCACCATCTGCGACCCCCGCACAGTCAAAGACACTCAAACGTCCAGCTACGGCTGCCATGTTACAAATCTGTTCAGCTGATATTTCCCTGCGAAACTGTGCCAACGGGTTCTTAGCTCCGTTGTAGTGGTTCTTTTCAGCAATTTTTGCTACCACCATTCTCAATTTCTCTTCATCTACACCGTATTTTTCTGCATAGGCGGGGAGGATAAGGCTATACATGGCTGCCGCTGTAAGAGTCCGGTTTGTGCCTGCTGTTGGCATGGGGAACGCGTTAAGTCCCTGATAGCCGCTATCTTTTACTTTCTCAACGCCCACAGCCATAGCAACGTCGTATGCTCCGCTTGCTACTGCATAACAAGCCTGTCGTATGGCTTCAGATCCTGTAGCGCAATAGTTCTCAACTCGTGTGACGGGTTTACCTTCTAATCTCATTGGCATAGATAAAGTCAATCCACTCATTCCGCTTTGAGCTGTCCCTAGCCAATACGCGTCGATGTCTTCAGTGGTTAAGTTCGCTGAGGCAAGGGTTTGGGTAGTTGCGTCAATGACAAGATCGTCTTTGCTTTTATCCCAGTGCTCGCGGAATGGCGTGCATCCGATAGAAATTATGGCGACTTTGTCTTTGATTCCTTTTGATGCCATTGGTGTTCCTTTCCTACCGTACGGGTCGCACTTTCCAAAAATAGTTGTGAATCCCGTCTGCGGTAAAAAATTTTCGGAAAGTCGGTGCGACTTGCATGCCTATGGTTACATCGTCAGGATCAACATCGGTTACTTCAATTGGGATTCGCCCCCCACCATCAAAGTCAACTACAGCGAAAATAACTGGGGGGTTCTCTGAATACACAAGGTGATCTACCGTGAAGGTCGCTACTACCCCGACTTTGTTACTCATTGGTTCTTGCTCCATGGCGTCAATCTGGTCACCTTCATTAACTGATATTCGTGATGGGGGCATGTGGATCAAACCTGTACGATCACCTCTTGATGCTATAAATCCGTGTTTCCACTCTGATTCTCGTACAGCGGCAGCTGCAGAAATACGAGTAGGGCTTGGCCGATTAGGTGGTTGGACTTGAAGCATTCCCTTCCATTGGAGAAATTTCCTATATGTGACAGGTCCACCCTTTGCGATTTGATCTTCCAATGGCGATTTATTTTTTTGGGCGTCGCCTGCTTCGAATATAAGAATTTCTACACCATCAGTTATTGAACAGAGAGCGATCTTTTCTTTAGGTTCTGCGTTCTCAAGCGCTGAGACTAATAGTAAAGCTGACTCAGCAGAACCCGTATTCCCAACTGATAGTGAAAGGTCATCAAGGACTCGATTTACTCCAAGAGTTTGAGCTACTTGTTTTTTGACTCTTTGATTCTGTCCGGCAAGAACTAGTGTGTCAATCGTGTCGGGCTTAAGACCTGCATTGCTTAATGCGTTATCCCATGCACGTGAAACGAGGGTCGAGTACGTTGACTCAACGAATCGGGATTCCCAAGTTTTTGAGGCTTTGTCTTCGGGGGTTCTCCACCGGTCAATGAATTCCTTAGTGATTGAAGATCCTCCCATGTATCGCGCCAGTAGAGTCCCATCCGTTTCATCTCCGACAAGTAATGCTGCTGCACCATCGCCGCTATTTCTTTCATCTTCGCCTGAAGGCAATCCATTTCTCATATCAGATTGGGCTAGGAGTATTTGCCCAGTAGAAGTTAACGCTGTTTTTAATGCTCCAATACTTGATTTTAAACCCCCGCCGAAGTCAAATGCTTCAGTTTCTTCAGGCAGTTGCAGTGCAGAATGAATTACATTCGCGTTCGTTTTTTCCATATATGGAGGGTTCGCAGTAGAAAACCATAGCGCCGATGGTCGGAGGTTGTCCTGTGCTATGAGAAGTAGCCGTGCTGCTTCAAATGCCATTGTGACAGTGTCTTCATCGTGCGCTGCAACTGACCGTTGCCCTTCCGAAGTAGGTGAACTAAAAAATTCAGAGATTTCCGCACGTTCTAAACGTCGATATGGGATGTATGCAGCGGTCCGAAGAATTCCTCTCACAGTTATAGTCTAGTGACTTGATTGCATTCTCAGGGATGCGCTCATTATTCGTTGGGGTTATCCAACGCCTTTTTTGTAGAGTTTCAGCAGATCTTCTTCGCTATCTGCTCCTACAAGGGCATCGGTCCAACGATGGAAACGTTGCCCTCCTTCTTCGTTTCTTCCGAAGTAGAAATGGGATTTAGCTCCTGTTTTCACCGTTTTTTGAATTCTATTTCCCGTGTAATAATCCTCTTCACCTACTACATAACGCAAAAAATCCATAGTTTTTGCAATACTTTCTTTCTGTTCTTCATTCGGAGTGAAAGTAGCTAAGAAGTTCTGGTGGGTAATTGAGGTATCAGGGTCTGCGCCTGGGAAAAGTTGTGAAACCATATATATGTGTCCGCCAGCATCGAAAGAAGCTATGGAAATATGAGGGAAAATGGTCCAAACGCCACTCACGAGTTTTGTGTGAGGCCACTCATCCTCTGGCTGGCCAACTAAATCAAGGAGTCTATGATCTGGAGCTTGAACTCTTTGGTGAGGTCCCCAGTTATCGAAGATCGATTTATTGTTGTAATCGGGTCCAAACGTATCTTTATGGAGAATGGGAAGATGATAGAAATCTAGGTAGCCATCATAGGCTACTTTCCAGTTTGGTCCTTCAAGAGTCTGTTGACCAACAATCTCGCAGTTGCCAAAGTCATGATTCTCTAGATACTCGTCATAACCTGCGAGGAATTCACTGAGGTGCAACTCGCTTCCAGGTGTGATTGAGCCCCAAATGATTCCAATGTGTTCTTGTACATTTAGAGGTGTGAGGCCTAGGCAGGAAACATCTACCTCTCCGAAATCCTCATCATCAAGGATGGCTACGAGGTCTCCGGTTAGGTCATATACCCAAGCGTGATAGGGGCAGGAGAAACTTCGGGATCTTCCACAGCCATTATCAACAAGTTGCGCCCCTCTATGGCTACACATGTTCACGAAGCCACGAACTATGCCATCTTTACTACGGACAAGAATCAATGGAACACCACAAACTTCCATTGCCTTATAGTCACCGGGTTTTTTTAGTTCTGCAGAAAAACCAAGTACCAGAGGTACGCGTGAGAAAATCTTTTCCATTTCAGCTTCCCAGCGATCAGGATCAAAATAATTCTCAACTGGAATCTTAACGACATCGTCGGCAAGGGGTACTGTCCCATTCTCTGCATGATGTATGTGTGTGCGTGCTAACTCGATTAATTTCTCTCTTGACATGTCCCCTCCATGATATCGTATTTAGTTTTGCATGAAATTTATAGTGGTGTCACTTCTGTACAAAAAAATAATTCAATTCCTACAATCACCAGTTTCAACGGCAGTTTCCGATGCTTGCGAAGTTACTTTTTCAAATTCTTCGCTTGAAATACCGTATGAGATACCTTCATTATTCGTAGATCTTGAAAAAACTAAACCTATGACTTCTTCATCTGTATTAACTATTGGTCCCCCTGAATCTCCTGGGGCGACATCTGCGGATAATTCCATCCCTGACCGCACATATGCACCATCTCCATAAATATCAGCTATTGAAATATCTATTAGGCGTTTAATCTCAGAGTGAATAGCCTGAATTTCTTTCCCACTACCGACCATTAAAACAACATCCATGTCTAGGCGTGGCTTACTAGTTTGGAGAGGTTCCTGAGTTATTCTTGAACTATCTAATAATGCAAGATCAGTCTGAAAATCTATAGCTAGTACAAACGAACTAAATTCTCTACCATCAGAGTCTATGAGTTTAAGAGTTTCACTCCCAGCGACAACATGCGCGTTTGTAAGAACTCCTTGTTGAACTAGAACTCCGGTACCAAGCGAATTCTTCCCGCAGACTAATCCTTCAATGACGAAAACCGAGCGTTTAACTTGGTCCATTTCTCCAGACGAAATTAGAGGAACTCTCGGAAGGACACTGCAAGCTGCAATAGCATTACCAAGGAGAAGCAGGGTAATGCTAATCATCGAAAAGACTCTTAGTTCTCTAGGCATATCCAAACGGTAGCGCGTCTCTAGGCGTTATCCCTTTAGGATGATGACTTGATCTATTACTTTTTGGCTATTTACCGAAAAGTGTAGACTTTCACCAATTTGGCAGAGACGATACGAAATGAATGACAGTGAAATAAAGGGTGTTTGGCTCGGACTATCAGGGTATGTTCTTTGGGGTTTATCCCCTATTTTTTGGAAAGCTCTAAACAACGTCGCCGCTCTCGATATTCTTTCGTGGAGAATTATCTGCACATTTATCTTCGCAATCTGTTGCAACGGGCTGCTCAAACTCTTTAGCGAAAAAGAGGTCGGTAATTTCCTCTCTTTCGAAAATAGATTCTCTATAGTTGCGGGTCTTTTAATTGCTTTCAACTGGGGGATGTTCATATGGGCGGTTGAGACTGACCATGTTGTAGATGCTTCTCTGGGATATTTCATGAATCCTTTAATGAGCGTTTTTCTCGGAGTTGTTTTCCTTAGAGAAACTCTTCGGTTAGCTCAATGGGCTTCCGTTGCGCTTGCAGGGCTCGGGGTCATTTGGCTCACGATTTCATTAGGGTCATTTCCATGGATCTCCATAACTCTCGCAATTTCATTCGCGTTTTACGGGCTAATACGGAAAGTAGCGCCAGCCGGACCCCTTAAGGGGCTCACTATTGAAACCACTACACTTTTTGTACCTGCGATTCTTTTGCTTCTGATCCGAGGAAACGTATCGGAGAACCTTAGCTATAACACCTCTACCACTATTCTGATCATTCTCTCAGGAGTAGTAACAGGTGTCCCTCTTCTACTATTCGCCTCTTCAGTACGAAAAATCCCATTAAGCATCCAAGGACTTTTGCAATATGTAACACCAACAATCCAATTCCTTCTAGGTGTTTTTGCCTACAACGAGGAATTTGATGATAAGCGCTTTTTCGGTTACGCGATCATATGGACTGGATTATGCATTTTTGCCTTTGATAGCTTCCGATTCAACGAAATGAACCGTACTTCATCAAAATAGTTTCAAAAAAATTGATTCTTAACGTATTCTTACCTAACTCTAAAGAGACGTTTACTACACTAAGTAACAATATGGACCGACTCCAATTGAAAGGATGGTCCAATGACCAAGTTAAATCTAAAGAAACCCTTTGTTACGGCGGTGATTTCTTCAGCGGTGTTTGCGAGCGCAATTGTTGCTATTCCGCTTATTGCTTCGGCGCAGAATGACACGACTGAAGCAACGGAAGAAATTTCTAATGAAGACAACGAAAACAGTAAAGTTGACCGAGATCGACCAGACCGAGAGGGTAAGAACAGAAAAGGTTTCCACGTGATCGGGGAAGTTATTGAATCGCTAGGGCTTGAAAAAGAAACCCTGCGAGCTGGGATCGAAAGTGGTCAGACGCTCGGTGAGATTGCCGAAGCAAACGGCATTGCGTCTGAATCAGTGATGGAAACGATTGTCAGTTTGATTACTGACCGTCTGAACGAAGCCGTAGCTGAAGGAAAAATCACAGGTGAAGAAGCTCTTGAAAAGGCAGTTCATATCCAGGAAAGAGCTGAGAAGATAGTAAATTCACCTTTTGGTGAAGCCAAAGCTGACCGAGATCGACCAGACCGAGAGGGTAAGAACAGAAAAGGACGATTTGGAAGTCCGCCCCGAAGCTGAACATAATCCAGCGGACAACACCCTTACCGGCTTGCCCCCACTACCGGTAAGGGTGTTTTGCTCTGTTAAAGGCCCCCTTAATCATGACTGAAGATCCGATTCTGTTTGTGCCCGAAAGCTGCTAGTGAAGTAGTCTTGATCCATGCGTGCATGGCAAGTTAAAGAATTGGGAAACCCGGCAGACGTTTTAGAACTCAATGAGATACCTGACCCTCCAGATCTCCAATCTGGCGAAGTGCAGGTCTCAATTCAATCTGTTGGAATTTCATTCCCTGATGTACTTCAGTGCAGAGGGGAATACCAGATCAAACCTTCGCTACCTTGGGTGCCAGGCGGGGAAAGTGCTGGGGTTATAACTGCAATAGCAAACGATGTTAAAGACTTTGGTATCGGAGACAGGGTAATGATGCTTGGTGGGGGCTTAGTTGAGAAAGTGAATACGTCTTCATTCGGTTTGTGGAAAATACCAGAAAACTTTGCCTTTGAAAAAGCAGCAGCTGTGCCCGTGAATTATGGAACAACTTGGTTCGCTCTTCATGAACGAGCTTCGCTTCAAGCTGGAGAAACGTTATTAATCACCGGTGCAGCGGGAGGTACAGGATCGGCGGCTATCCAACTTGGTAAGGCGGCAGGAGCGAAGATCATTGCGATCGCTGGTGGCGAAGAGAAAGTTGAGCAAACACTTCGTTTAGGAGCAGATCATGCCATTGATCACCAGTCGACTCCAGATTGGGTGGATGAAGTCCGAGCGTTAAGCGATGGAGGTGTTGACGTTGCTTACGATCCAGTAGGTGGCGAAACTACGCATCAAGTACGAAGGTGCATGGCTTGGGATGGAAGATTACTGATAATAGGATTTGTAGCTGGGATACCTGATTTGCCTGCAAATCATATGCTTCTCAAAAACTACAGTGTCGTAGGTGTCCATTGGGGTGCTTCTCTAGGACGCAATCCTGCATCTTTGAGCAATCAAATGGTTTCTGTTCTTGATTTAGCTGAATCAGGGGCGGTTGACCCGCTAATTTTTCCTCCATACGAGTTTGGTGAGGGAGCCATTGCTATTCAGGATCTAGCTGACCGGAAAACATGGGGTAAGGTTATCGTTCGTGTCGGATGATCCTACTAACAAGAGGTACAAACACCTAGACGTAAAGCGTGATGGACGAGCCCTACATGTCTCAATAAATAATCCTCCAATCAATCTAATTACAAAGTCTTTACTCATTGATCTTATAAAGTTTTCTCAATGGGCTGAGGAAGATGAAGGAAGCACAATTGTTGTTCTAAAGAGCAATAATCCTGATTTCTTCATCGCACATTTTGATGTTGAAGCTCTTCTAGAGATGGATGCTGAATCACGAACAGGTGCCGTTAATTCATTAACGGTTTTCGATGAAATGTGCGGGAGATTCCAAACGATGCCGAAAATAACCATATGTGTTATTGAAGGTAGGGTTGGTGGTGGTGGAAGCGAAATCGCCATGTCCTGCGATCTCCGCTTCGCTGCTCTTGACTCTGCAGTTATGAACCAAATGGAAGTTCCTATCGGGATCATCCCAGGAGGTGGGGGGACTCAAAGATTACCTAATTTGATTGGTTATCCTCGAGCGGTGGAACTAATAGTAGGAGGGTTAGACCTTGATGCCGAAACTGGCGAGAGTTGGGGGTACTTTAATAGATCGCTACCTTCCAGCGAACTCCACACTTTTGTTGATAATTTCGTTAAAAGGGTTTCCAGCTTCGACCCTGATGCTGTACGAGCAGCGAAGAGAGCCCTTCAGTTAACTCTGCCTGATTTCACTGATGGGCTGATAGAAGAAAACAATCTCTTCAACGATAGAAATAGGTCTTTGAATGGCAGGAAACTCATGAAGCGCTTTCTTAATATGGGAGGGCAAACTAGTGAACAAGAAATGCGGATTGAGGATTTCATTGCTGAAGTTGTTTCCTGCGAAGAGCCCTCAAATTGATCCGCTGTGGAGTATTCTATGAAACCCATTAAACAGATCCGAGCATTTCGGAGGAGCGGGAAATGCATGTCAATTCTCGCTAGCTTATTCGCTAAGAATGATTTTCAGAAAGATATTCCTTTACCAGAAAATGAACCTATTCTTTTTGCTGCTAACCATCGTAGTTTTTTTGATGTGATTATAGCTTGGGCGGTTTTCTCCCGAAGCGGAATCAACTGCCATTGCCTCATCAGGGCAGATCTTTTTGATAAGCCTGTAATAGGAGGATGGCTTAAACGTAACGGGTGTATACCTACGTCTCGTCAAACCCGTGAGGAAGCGGAAGAACGAGCCATTGCAGAGTTGAAATCAGGTTACGCTGTAGCGATTATGCCAGAGGGGAGGTTGGTTCCATCCCATGAAAGACCCGAGGGGGTAGGTCAGGGAAGGCCGGGGATTTCGAGAATCGCTCGCGCAACTGGTGCAACGATAGTTCCGGTTGCTATAGAAGGGAGCGAGGCCGTCTGGCCTTTAGGTAAAGCATTCCCTATCCCAAGATTAAAGAGACCATTAGTTTCAGTCCGGTTCGGATCCCCATTTAATCTCTCTTCCGATGACGACATCAAGAACGTTGAAACTATTATGAATAGTATTAAGGACCTGATCTCGGAGATGCGAAAGGCCCGCTAATAGAATCCACTCACCGAGAATCATCGCCTCTTCGAAACTCCAGCGTCAAATCATTGATAGCTGAAACAAGGTCATCGCCGAGGGGATTATTGACAGCTTTGATTGCGTCATCAAGTTGAGATGGTTTCGTAGCCCCGACTATCGGCGAAGTGATGACAGGGTTAGATAGAACCCATCCAACCGCTAAATGAGCGAGCGTTATCCCCGCTTCGTTTGCAAGCGGTTTGAGAGCATCAACCACGTCATGTTTCTGTTCACTCCAGTATCTTTCCAAATACCTTTCTCCCTGACCGCCTTCCAATGTGAATCTTGAACCTTTCACGGGGGCTTCTCGTTTGTGTTTGCCTGTAAGGAAACCACCTGCAAGAGGGTTATACGGGATAACCCCTATATCAGCGAAATCGCATAACTCAAATAATTCACGTTCTGGTTGGCGGAACAAGAGGTTATATCTTGGTTGGACCGTATCAAATCTAATAGTTGAAGCGTTTTCTGATTTTCCAAGCGTCAATGCAAGAAGCCATGCTGGGTAGTTAGAGCATCCTGCATAGAGAATTTTTCCTTGCCGCACAAGGTCATTCAAAGCACCAAGAGTTTCTTCAATTGGGGTTTCATAATCAGGGAAATGGACCTGGTAGAGATCTATATAATCGGTCTGTAATCGACGGAGAGATGCTTCAACAGAGTCTTTTATATTTCTGCGGCTAGATCCGCCTTGCCAAGGGTTCTTTCCTGTTGGTGCCCAAAATTTTGTAGCTAGGACAACATTTTCTCTTTTCTGTTGGATCCACCGACCAATTATCTTTTCTGTTTCCCCAACCAGTTCTGGTTTCCCATTTGCGGGATATATATCTGCTGTGTCTATAAATGAGATGCCGGACTCTAATGCGTAATTGAGTACTTTATGGGAAATGGTTTCGTCACATTGATTTCCAAAAGTCATTGTTCCAAGACATAACCGTGAAACTTTGAGACCGGTTTTACCTAATCTTTTGTATTCCATTACTTACTTCCTTAAGCAAAATTAAATCGTTTTACAATCTGATGTGCAGTCATCATTGCTCGCTACAAAAGGTAACTGGGCGGGTCGATGCAAAATGGCAGAGCTAATATGGACTTTCCAATCTCCAGGTTCTGCTTTATTTTGAGACTGTGTGATCGTTCCATCTATTATGAGGTTGTAACCACCACTTTCAACTGGTGGCCAGAGAATTGAAATCAACGGACTCATCTCAACATTTTTCGTACTTCTCTTTCCTAATTCAAAAAAAAGAGCGTCTTCCAGTATTTGAAAACCTAAATGAGTTACATGAGGGTGACTGTCAGCATTAGAAGTGATTAAATATGCCGCTGACCCGAACTCTTCAATTGTGCGAATCAGGTCTTTAGCATCAACAGGAATGCTCATGAGAAAACTGTTCGACCGATCCATTCGGCGATGAGTGCCGGCTTCTCTTGTCCTTCAATCTCTACAGTCATCATTCTCGTTAGGTCCACAGCATTCCCCTTTAGAACTACATCTACAGCCTGTGACGTTGCGCGAATTCGGGAACCCGCAGGAACAGGGTTTAAAAATCGTACTTTATTCATCCCATAATTAACTCCCATCAGAACCCCTTCCATCCGTGGAGATTCAACCGGAATGGTTGTTGAAAGATGCACCAGCATTGAGAGTGTGAGAAATCCGTGTGCAACTGTTCCCCCAAATGGTGTTTGCGCTGCTCGTTCAGGGTCTATGTGAATGAATTGGTGATCTAGGGTTGTATCAGCAAAATCGTTGATTCTTTCCTGCGTTAGTTCAAACCAGTCTCCAGCAACTGAGTCGGCACCAACTGTTGCCAACATTGCTTCATAAGCTTTTTGTGCATTGTCGCTCATATTTCCTCCATGTCGTTCTATATGAGATTAGACCTTGATTCACAAAGACAGAAATTAAAACGACTTACATTCTGAAGTAAATGAGATTTGATTAGTGCATTATCAAGAATTTAGTGGTATTCATTCCATGTGGCTTCTTTTCCCGATCCATTAAGAATTCTTGACTTGGCTCAAACCCGAGCTGCATCGATCATCGCTACTATAAAAAGAGATCAACTAGATCTACCGACTCCCTGTGATGAATGGTCAGTTCGTGATGTGATAAATAAATTAGTTGCGTCAACTCTTCTTTTTGCTTCATTCGGACGCAGAGAGGAAGGAGACTCTAATCTTGACCTGATCCATCCGAAAGACCTTATAGGTGATAATCCTCTCAGCGCCTTTACCCAAGCAGCTACTTCATGCCGGGAAGCTTGGAGCTTGCCTGGGGCTCTTGAGGGTATGGCCACTTCTACTATCGGTGAAGCAAAAGCTCGTTCGGTTCTGAATGCGAGAATATTTGATACAACGGTCCTTTCTTGGGATATCAGTAGCGCATGTAATGTGCCAAACTATATTGATGAAGAACAAGCCACTTACGTTCTTCGGGTCGCTCAAGCTCTAGTTCCAGCGGTGCGTTCTCACAGTAACGAACGGTATAAAGCCCCTGTAGCGATAAGCGACAACTCGCAAACTTTAGATCATCTCATAGCTGTAACTGGTCGTAATCCTTCGTGGGAACCAAAAGCGAAATAGATTCCAACGTCAATGGGGAATTAGCTTCTCGGAACTTCAATCCATGGAATTTCTTTATCCACTCTGGGTTCCCCCGGTAAGCCTAGGACTTGTTCTCCAAGAATATTTCTCATAATTTCGGAGGTTCCTCCTTCAATGGAATTCGCTCTAACCCTTAAGAAGGCATATCGAGGTCCATGAATGGATCCATCTGTTGATAGCAGTTCAGGTCTCCGAAATGTATAGTCGAAACCAATCTGGCCCTCCGGTCCCATCATGTCTAGGCAAAGTTCATAGATTGACTTATTTAATTCAGCAGATGCTAATTTCCCGATAGACCCTTCAGGGCCTGGATTCCCGGCTTTAGCTGCCATAGAAGCTCGTTGATTAGTCAACCTCAATGTCTCCGATTTTACCCATAATGTCATCAACCTATCTAACGTGGCCTTATTTTGTTTCTCAACTGGTAGAGCTTTCCAGAGGTTTACAGCGTCACTTATTGGTCCCATGCCAGGCTTTGACGTACTTCCTCCGCTACTTCCACCAATAGCAGACCGTTCATTCATCAGTGTCGTTAGTGCGACCCTCCAACCTTCTCCAATATCTCCGATTCGGTTACTGTCGGGAATTCTGACTTCAGTAACATAAACTTCATTGAACTCCGCTTCGCCTGTGATCTGCCGCAGCGGGCGAACCTCTACTCCTTCGGCATGCATGTCAAGGGCGAAGTAGGTCATACCTTTGTGTTTTGGCAATTCTGGGTTACTTCTGGTCACCAGCATGCCCCAGTCTGCAAGATGGGCAAGTGTGTTCCAAACTTTCTGGCCGCTAACAATCCATTCATCACCGTCGCGTTCAGCTTTACACGCTAATCCAGCAAAATCTGATCCAGCTCCGGGTTCTGAGAACAGTTGACACCATCTCTCTTCCCCCGTGTACATGGGTTTCAAGAAGCGTTTCTTTTGCTCTTCGCTGCCATGCGTTGAGATCGTCGGACCCGCTAATGACATAAAGAAAGTTGTCGGGTCCGTAGCTGCAGCCCCAGCTTCACGCATCCTTCGCTCGATAATTCTTTGAAGGTTTGGACGCATACCTAAGCCGCCCTCGCCTTTAGGGAAATGGATCCATGCTAAACCGGCATTAAATCGCGCTGCCCGGAATGCGGTATTTCCCATTTTTTGAGGATCATTATTTTGTAGAAATTCATCGACTAGTTGATTTACATGAAATTCTTCTTCGGTTCTGTTCTGTAGCTTCCCATTAGTTGAGTTCATTGTGTTATTGTCCCTCAATTTCTTAAAGAATGCTCATTCAAGAGTTGGAATAGTTTCGATGACTTTATAGTTAACTTTCCATTACTTAAGGAAGAATACAAATTATTCGAGAAGTTGGAGATTAGGATCTGCTCCAGTGAAAAGACTACTGGGTCCATCTTGGTTGTATCTTCTCCAAGCAGCAGCGGCGACCATGGCTGCATTATCCGTGCAATATAAACGGCTTGGTACAAATGATTGCCAGCCTTCTTTAAGGCAGGTATCTAACACCTCTTCTCGCAATAGTGAATTTGCCGCTACCCCCCCTCCTATACAGAGTCCTTTAGCATTAGTCTCAATAACTGCTTTTTTAGCCTTGGTGATAAGGACATCAACCACGGCTTCTTGAAACGATGTTGCTATATCTTCAATCGGGGTTTCAGGGTGTTTCCTAACATAGTTGATCACGGAGGTCTTTAATCCACTGAAACTAAAGTTGTATCCCTCATTGAGCATTGGTCGTGGAAAATCTATTTTTGATTCACCAGAGGCAGCTAATTGATCAATGGCAGGTCCACCTGGGTAACTTAACCCCAAATATCTAGCCACTTTGTCGTAGGCTTCTCCAGCAGCATCATCAAGAGTTTGACCAAGAATTCTGTAACTCAAATGGTCATCCATTGCTACTAACATGGTATGACCTCCCGACACCAGTAGTACAACTAGAGGCAATTCCAAATCTGGTTCTTCAAGAAAACAGGAGTAAAGATGCGCTTCAAGGTGGTTAACGCCGATGAACGGTTTTTTCCAAACAAGAGCAAGTGATTTCGCTGCACTTACCCCTACTAAAAGAGAACCAATTAAACCCGGACCTCTGGTTGCTGCGACCAAATCTAAATCACTCTGATCTATCCCAGCTTCAATTAAAGCTTGAGCGATGACTGGGGCTATCAGATCCACATGAGCCCTGCTCGCTACTTCTGGTACTACCCCACCGTAACGAGCATGAATATCTACTTGGCTGCTAACCACCGAAGAAAGCACATGTTTGCCTTCTCCTACGACTGCTGCCGCAGTTTCATCACAAGAAGTCTCAATTGCTAAAACAAGATTTTTGGTCATTTTGAGATACCTTCAATTTGAATTCTTTCCAAAATTGAATCCTCGATTTCATTAAGTTTTTGTTTAAAGGTAGTTTCGGACACTCCATACAGCCACATTATGAGCGCGTCCTCATCGTCGCTTTGATAATATCCACGGCGGATCCCGACTGGGGCGAAGCCAAATTTCCTATAGAGCGCTTGAGCTGATTCATTTGAAGCTCTGACCTCCAAAGTTATTCCATTGATATTTTCTGGGCGCTTGATAAGGTCACTAATCAAATTTTTTAATAGCAAAGTAGCTGCTCCTTGGGCACGAAGTTGAGTTTTGGTAGCGATTGTCGTTATGTGGAAATCTTCATCAACAATCAAGCCTCCAGCAAATCCGATTAATCTGTGTTCGTAGAATGCCCCTAGGTACAACCTGTCTGTACGTTCGAGTTCTTTTTCCCACAACGTTTGACTCCAAGGTTCTGAGAAGGCTTCTTCGTCAATATTCGTAACAAAGTTCAAATCCTCACGAGTCAGTGGTCGAAACTCAACTTTGTTAATAATCATTGGGCACGTCTTGGTTGCATATTGATCTCTAGAGCATCTGGTTTTCGTAGATATAAAGGTTTTAGCTCTGAAGGGTTTACGAAATCCTCTCGTAAAGCTTTTGCGTGAGCCAATTGGACTAAAGATGAGGCTGAAGGGTATGCCAATCCAGGTTCTGCTGACTCCACACCTCTCAGATTATCAAAATGATCTGCGTAACGAAGTGCCCCGTCACCAACCATCAATGTTTCAGTCCCTTGAGCTTGAAGCTCCGCAGATAGATCTTCAGGAGAGCTAACTATTGGATCTGTAACTCGTTGAATCCCTCCTGGAACTTGTCGGTAACTGGAATAAAAAATTTCTCCCCTTCGTGCATCAATTACAGCGGCGATCAACTTCTGGCAATGCCTAACCGGATACGCAATTAGGTCAAGACTTGACACTCCAATCATCGGGACACCTAATCCAAAAGCTATTGATATCGCTGCAGTAACTCCAACTCTAAGACCTGTATATAAGCCAGGACCTATATCTACAGCAACGACACTTATTTCATCCAGTTCTACGCGGGCTTGCTGCCTAACGAAATCTATTTGCGGAGTTAAATTTTCCGCATGTCGTTTCCCCCGAGAGGAATGAGCAGAAGCGAGAACACCTTCATGCCCTCCAATTGCACAGCCAACCTGTGATGTTGAACTTTCAATACCTAGGATCAACATTCTTGAAATTCCCAATCGCCCAAATTCTTCTTTAATTCCGCAATCCGGTCATTCCACTCTCGACCGGATGGCGTAAGGGTAATAATTCTTTCAGAATCATCATCGCCATATTCAAACAAAACTTCCAAATGTGTTTTAGGTAATGCTGAAATAATCTGATCTCCCCACTCAATAAGTGTTACAGAATTCCCTTCGAATAATTCTGGTAATGCCAAATCTCGGACTTCTTCAATTTGTTCCAAACGGTATACGTCCAAATGGTGCAGTTGCATTTCCCCCATGTACTCTTTAGCTAAGGTAAAAGTAGGGCTAGTAATTGGTTCTTTAATTCCAATTTCCTTTCCAAAACCTTGAGCGAAAGCTGTTTTCCCTGCTCCTAAACCGCCGACGAGAAGGATCAAATCTCCGGCAGCGACGATTTGTGCTATTCCCGCGGCTATGTCATAAGTATCTTGTAAGCATGATGCTTTTAGTTTGACCACACTTTTAGGGTAGTCCTTGGCAAAGGAAGAATTGTATTAGCTAGTAGTAGTCGGTGATATTTTCTGGATGCACCCTATGGGTTGGCGACGCTCTTTATCGCTGCCTCTACTACTAGGGTTGTAAGGGCGCGCACGGTGCCTAGATCCGCTTCAATTTCGCCGGTTGCCGCGAAAACTACCGCATCTCCATCCCCACTGGTATGCGACGGAAATAACGCACGGGCGTATCCATCATGGGCACTTTGACTCGCCAAATAACAAGCACTCTTATCCATTTTCGCATTGGTAGCTACAACCCCTATGGTCGTATTTTCAAATGGAAGTGCCTCTGGAAATACAAAATTGCCTTCCTTTATTAAACTTGGAGTAGTCCCATTATCAATGTCTCCACTCGCATTCACTGCAATTAGGCAGGCTACAATCAATTCGCCTTCAGAGAGGACTCCTCCTCCTAGGCCTCCGGGTTGAGCGAATTCTTTACCCCTCCATTTAGATACTGTGGCACCCGCACCCGCACCTAATCTACCTACTTCCGATTTCGCAGAAGCATTCTTAGCTGCTTCTTTTCCTTGATCTGGTCCAGGGCGAACATTTGCAGAGCCAACACTGAGATCGAACAAGGAGAGACCAACAATGATAGGTACTATCCCAGATCCTGTCTTAAAACCTACCCCCTCGAGTTCAAGATATTCCATTACTCCTTCGCAGGCAGAAAGGCCGAAAGCTGAACCTCCAGATAAGACAACGGCATTGACATGTTGTACGAGTCGACTGGGATTTAAAAGCGAAAAATCGCGAGTTGCTGGGGCTCCTCCACGGATTTCTCCTGAAGCTACAGTCATTTCTGGAAAAAGTATCACAGTGCAACCCGTTGATGCTTCATGATCAGACCAGTGTCCAACTCTAATTCCTTCAATTTCGGTGATCATTTTGTATCCTCACTCCTACAAGTATCTTCTAGGGATTCGGCTTTCTATCCCGCAAATAATTTCATATGGGATTGTTCCGAGATACTCAGCCCAATCTTCTGCTGTTATTTTTCTGCCGTTTTGTGAACCGATAAGAACTACTTCATCGCCCGGTTGGACATTTGATTCACCACAATCAACAAGGAATTGATCCATTGTAATATTCCCGACTATTGGTAATTTCTCCCCCTGGATAATTACCTGTCCTCCTAGATGCCCAGAGTTCCTTCTGAGACCATCAGCGTATCCCATAGGGACAGTGGCGATACGTGTATCAACTGAAGCTTTCCAAGTGAGGCCGTATGAAACTCTCTGACCTTTTTCAATATCTTTAACGAATGAAACTTCTGACCGCAAACTCATTGCAGGCTTAAGGGGTATCGGTGGGAATTCATTTCGATAAGGTGGTATTCCGTATGTAGCGATACCACAACGGACCATATCGTAGCGCCCTTCTGGATTATTGACAGACAGGGCTGAATTAGCTGCGTGTCGGACCCTTACCGAAATTCCTGCTTCTTCGTATTCAGTCAAAACTTTGTCGAAGATTTGGAGTTGATGGTTGGAAAACGGGTTATTCTGCTCGTCAGCAACTGCGCAGTGTGTCCAAATTCCGTCAAGTGAAAGCGATGGGCGTTCTATGATTGATTGAGCCGAAGCGACCGCAAAAGAAGGTTCAACACCTACTCTTCTCATCCCTGTATCTACTTTAAGGTGCACATCTAATACCATGTTAGTAGCCGAGGCAGCTGCAGAAGCAGCTGAGATTCCTGCACCGCTATAGACTGTGGGTACCAATCCGCAATCCACGACTTCTACCATTTCTGAAGGTCGAGGTTCTGATAGGACTAGAATAGGGATTTCTAGTCCTGCCTCACGTAATTCTTTCCCTTCTTCAACTAAAGCTACGGCCAGCCAGTCAGCACCTGCTTCAACTGCGGCTCTGGCGACAGGTATGGCACCATGTCCGTAGGCGTCAGCTTTTACAACTGCGCAGAAAAGGGCGGGCGAAACAAGTTCTCGTAGTTCATTAACATTGTGTTCAATCGCGTTTAAGTCAATGTCAGCCCATGTAGGTCTCATTTAACACCTCCGATATAGGCTTCAGAAGATCAGAGGCGATCATTCCTACCGCAGGGCATCGTTTGCTTGCTCGCCCATGGATCCAAGCGCCGATAGCTGCAGCCTTGAATGGTGAAACTCCTTGTGCAAGTATCCCTCCAATTATTCCGCTTAACACATCGCCTGTTCCAGCTGTCGCAAGTCTTTGATCGCCGGTATTGACAACAAAGGATCTCCCATCAGGATGTGCAATTACTGTCGTCGGTCCCTTTAGAAGTACTATCGCGTTCATCTGTTGTGCTGCTTCTTGAACGTCTTTTAAACGATCTTTGCTAGGTCGGTGACCTGTCAGATACTCAAACTCGCGATCATGTGGCGTTAGGATTATTCTTCTGTCCTCACTTCGAGCTAATGGAAAATTCTTCCCAATTGCGAAAAGTGCATCGGCATCGAGAACCAGTTGGGCATTTATAGTTGGGATCAATCTCTGCAATGCAGAAATGGCTGATTCAGATCTTCCAAGACCTGGGCCCAACACAATTGAATGAAACCTCGATACCTCGGCCTGTGTGATTTCTTTATCCCATTTTGTTTTTGAAATTGGGAAACCAACTATCTCGGAGAAAGTATCAGCTTGGTTTCCAGGCACACTCATTCTTACATAACCGCAACCTGACCTTTGTGCAGCTTGAGAAGCTAAAAAAGGCGCACCGCTCATCCCAGACGATCCTCCTATAACCCAACAAGCTGAGTCCCATTTATGCTGTTCTACGCTTCTCTTGGGAAGCCAAGACATTATGTCAATATCTTCTATAACGTGCGATTTAGCTTTTGAGACATCTAAACCAATGTCAGCTATTGAGATAGCTCCGCAATGGGACATTCCCGGAGCCAATAAATGCCCCGGTTTCATGGCCTGAAATGTGATTGTTTCATCTGCTTTAAGTGGTTTGCCTAGAACTTCTCCAGTGAGTCCACAAATCCCACTAGGGATATCAACTGCCAGAACAGGGTAGGAGCTTTGGGGGGATACATAATCTCTCTTAAGACCTGTGCCATATGCAGCATCTATCACTAAATCACATGGGGGAATGGTTGAGGTAGCTTGTTCGGTAGTAATGATCCGAACCTTAACTCCCCAGCTACTTAAGTATTCTGCAGCGACACGTCCATCGGCACCATTGTTGCCTTTCCCCACGATAGCAATTACGCATTTCCCATAAGTTCCCTTCATGATCTGTCTAGCTCGCCAAGCCGTAGCTATCCCTGCGCGTTGAATTAATTGATCAACCGATTCAGGAGCTGATTGGTCAATCACATGCATCTCTTCGGGTGTAACGACAGGAATCATCTACTTACCTCTTAAGTCGAAATGGGTGAGCTAGAGGAGTTTCTTTGCATCTACGCTCTCCATAGTTTCGCTAGTTCCTCTATCGGCATTATCAGTAAATTCTCTACTGGGATAGTGGAGAGAATATCTGACCGGAAGGTTGGTTCTGTTTCTGTTATATAATCAAAAATTTTGGTGTACCTATTCTGATACCCCTGAAGGACATGACGTGCTGCTTGTTCTGAAAGTTGATCCCGTAGTTGGATATGCATCAAGGTCAGGCCAACTGATTGTTTGTCTTTAACTTCTGGAATTAAAATAATCAATCTCCCATCATGCCTACCTTTGGCAACCATCACATCTTGCTGCAAGGCAACAAGATGTTTACTGCCGCGTAGTTTGGGATCCCTTTCAGTTCGTGACGCTAAATCTCTTGCGATTCCTCCCTTATCTATGACATGCAATTGGGCATTCTCACCCTTTGGGTTTCCTTCAATTGCGTAACGGATGAAACCGAGAGTGGTTTCTACAGCTTTATCTAAAGCTGCAAGGTTACGGAGGTTCCGATAGCTTATTCGGTCTCTGGGCATTCCTGATTCAATAACTTTAGTAATCAAACTAAGTTGGATGAGTTCTTCGTCTGACCTAGAGATTCCAACGGTGACGGTTTTAGCTTGATGCTTTATTGCATCTATTGGTCGAGTCAGTTCTTCAATACCGATCGTTAAAGCTGCATTAAGGTCTTCTAGAACGGTTGCTGGAGTTCCCACTTTCCCAGAATCAATTTGATATGAATCTAAGGGGATAGTTCCAAGAGCGTACCTGAAGAGAACAGCTATTCGCGTGGCAGTACTAGCTTCCAAACTCCCGTTATATTCCCCTGATCTAAGCCCATCAAAAAATTTATTTGCAGCTTCTTCCAGAGTAGGTTTCAGGACATCCAATAGCTCCTGTGCGGAGATTCTTGGGTTTAAGGAAAGTTGTTTTTCTATAGCAGAACGTGTTTCTCGGAATGGGTTCGCTTGTGCGTCAATTGATAGAGCTGCTTCATATCCAAATAAATGACCAGCCATTGCTGATAGAACGAAAGCTAATTTCTGATCGGTTTTAGGAACTGAAATTACTCTGTGAGCAGATGGGTAAGCTCCAACGTTGTCACTGATTACTATTGGAGCTCCTTTGTGTGCTTTATAAATTGCTACCTCTTTGGCAACATCTGCTTCCGTTGAGTCGTGGAGTCCAGTCGCACAAATTAAGATCATCGGTTCAGCTGATAAGTCAATGTGCTTTTTATCCTCAGTAAAGTCAGCTGCTATAGACTTGTAGCACAGTTCTGAGAGTTTGATTCGCACTTCTCTTGCAGCGATAATGTTAGAACCATTTCCTACTATCGCCCAATGGCGTCGCGAAGGGGCTAGTTCAGCAGCAGCTTGTTGGATATTCGGTTGTTCAAGTAGAACTTCTGCCATTTTTTCGGGAAGTTCTATGAGGGCATTCAGCAGACTATTTCTTCTTTCTATCTGCATTGGTTCTTTGGGAGGGCCATTGGCTGCATCTGAAATCGTGATCCCTAGGAGAAACCCCGCAGCAACCTGTGAGTAAAAGGCTTTTGTTGATGCAACGCTCATTTCTATGTCTCTTCCATCAGATGTATAAATCACTCCTTCAGATTTTTGAGCAAGCTCAGAATTTCGCCTGTTTACGATAGAGATTACGCATGCTCCCCTAGTTCGAGCCAGGTCTACAGTTCTATTTGTGTCTGTAGTGGTTCCAGATTGACTTATTGCGATAACGAGAACATTTGACATATCTACACTTAGTCGGAATCCAGAAAGTTCTGTTGCCGGTAAATCTTCGGTAGGAATTCTCGTCTCTTCATTTAAGTACCTTGACAATGCTTGCCCTGCCACAGCAGCTGTTCCTTGCCCGATGACATAAATTTTATTAATTTCAGATCGGTCTAATTTTTTTGTTAAAGAACTAGGGAATTCTTCTTCCGTTAAAACTACTCGTAGGTCTTCTCCTTTTTTAAATAGATTCCCTCGTAAGGTTTTCCGGAAAGATTCGGGAGCTTCAAAAATTTCTTTTAGAAGAAAATGAGGAAAATCCCTTCTGTCGATATCACGAGTAGTTATCTCAGCTTTCACCACTTCTTTGTCTTCTATTGGTAGTGGAGTCCCATCATAGGAAATACGCTCTACCCCTTCTAGGCTCCCCGCATTATCTAACGACAGAGTAATTATTTCGCCTGGCCCGCTGACAAGATTTTTGCGACTTTCGATTGATTCTCCATTCATACGAAGGTATTCATTTGTGGTTTCTACAAGACCATAAGGTTCGCTGGCTATAACGAATGCGTCTTCTGCTAGTCCCACATACAAGCCCTGTCCGCTTCCTCGAAGAGCCAAGGTTAATTTTTCGGGAGCTACTGCGCTATTGGCAACAATCGCAACAGACCCCTCAAGGGATGAGACTGTTTTTCTAAAGGCTTCACTAACCTCTGTAGTTGATTCTCCCAATTCCAAAAGTTCATTTGCCATGATTGTTGGGATAACTTTTGAGTCAGATGTAATCAATTTTGGAATTTCTAGATTTCCCGATTCTTTCAAATCTGCAAAATTGTCTACATCTCCGTTGGCAGCTGCTACCACAAATGGGGTTTGATCTGAATTGAGAGTTTCCGAATTCATTGGATGAGCATTTGGTTCTGAAATGATTCCAACGCTTGCCCATCGGGAATGGCCTATCACCACAGCCCTGATCTTTGGGGCTTGCAAAGCTGCCTGAAGAAGCCCATCTGTCCTTATTGACTCTCTAAGATCACGGGTGTTATCACCTAATTCACCTATCTCGGAAGCAACTTTATAAACGAAACTTAGTGCCTCTCCGGCTTCTCGCACTGCTCCTGACCCATAGTTTAAATCTTGGGATCTTTGAGTAATTTCTAATCTTATTGCGGGGTCAGTTAAATCAAGACCATGATTCACGAGCATTATATGAAGCCCTGCTGAATCTCTCCCTCTAACTTCCAGCCTGTCTATCCCCGTGAGTACTTCTTGTATTGAAGTGAGAACTTCGACCGAGTCGTCGCTAGAACGCCCATTGGATAGTTCCTCAATAGCTATTGCTACACGAACACGATCGTAAATGAAATGCCAGAGAAGATCCTTTAGCTCTATGAGATCTCGATTAATTTCTTCTAATTCATCGCTACCAAATTCTGCTGATACAAGAGTTAACTCAAACTGGTCTATCTCTGATTCTAGATTTGAGCAGATTCTTTCGAGGTATTGTCCAAATGGAGGGTCACGAAGGAGGCATTTTATTCCAGCTACTCCAGAGAGTTCCTTTTTAAGGGTTAAGAATTTTTCTATCAATGCTTTGATATCTGTTAAGTCCTTAAGAGCAAAGGATTGTTCGAGATCTAAGAGTCCCTCGATAGATTCCCGCGTCGGGGCTACCCGATTAGTTTTCCTTCTACTTATAGCGATAATCCCGCACATACATCTATTGTAGAGATTGATCTCGCTCTTATCACTACAGGGGCTCTTTGAGAGGTGTTTAGCTGCTCTCTGAAAGAATCTTTTCAGTAATTTCTACTAATTGCTGAGCTAAACTTTCTACTTTCTCTTGTGTCGGAGCTTCAACCATTATTCTCAAAATAGGCTCTGTCCCCGATGGGCGAACTAATACACGCCCCGTTTCACCTAGTGACATTTCAATCTCGTCAATGACAGGTTTTAATCTTTCAATTATTTCTATTCCTGCTTTCGGTAGTTTCACCGCTCGTAAAGTTTGGGGAGATTTCTTCATAGCTGACTGAGATAGCGATCGAACGCTTGTTTTTGACCTTTTTACAATATCGAGTAATTGGAGAGCTGTAAGAATTCCATCACCCGTCGATGCTAGATCCGGAAAGATAATATGCCCTGATTGTTCACCCCCTAAAGACCAATCATTCTCTTCAAGTGCTTTGAGAATGTGCCTATCACCTACAGGTGTCACGTGTGTTTTGATCTTTAGGTCTGTCATGGCAAGGTGAAAACCTAAATTCGTCATGACAGATACTACTGTCGTTTCATCACGTAGTACTCCTCGTTCATTCATGTCGTTCGCGAAAATTGCCATAAGGCAATCACCATCGATTAATGACCCATCATTGTCAACGGCTAAGGACCTGTCAGCATCTCCATCAAATGCGATTCCTAGATCTGCTCCGGATTCTTTAACAGTCTTAGCGAGGATACTTACATCCGTAGACCCAGACCTTAAATTTATATTCTTGCCATTTGGCTTGTCGTGGATTGAAATGACATTGGCGCCAAGGTCAGTAAATAATTGTGGGGCAAAGGAACTCGCAGCCCCATTTGCGCAGTCAACGACAACGAGAAGGCCATCTAAATTTGCACTAGTAATGCTACTGGTTAACGAGGCGGTCCATGAGTTGATGAGGTTTTCTCGCGTTTCCGACTGTTCTAAATTCTTAATGATTTCCGGAGAAAAAATTTCATTCTGGAGTATAAATTCAATCTCCTCTTGTACCTTATCTGGTAACTTCTTTCCCCCTGGAAGGAAAAACTTTATTCCGTTGTATTCTGATTGATTGTGTGAAGCTGAAACAACTGCCCCCCCAATTTTTTGACTAGAGGATACATGGGCAATGGTTGGAGTAGGGACTATTCCTAAGTATTCATATGATGACCCTTCTTCCACAAAGCCGCTTGCTAATGCTTTCGCAAAGATCGGTCCAGTTTCCCTTCCATCGGTTCCTATAGCAAACGTTTTTACGCCAGTGACCTTCGCAGTCGCTGATGCTAATTTGGCTACCCAGTCTGGCTTCAGCTCTTCTAAGGCCAACCCTCGAACACCGTCAGTTCCAAATTTCAGTCCCATAGGCTCCAGTATCTCAACAAAAGGTTGGCAAAGACTCACACAAATTCAATTTCTTACTCAACGCTAAAGAATATATCAGGGTTGAACAAGTTAACGTTTCGAGAATTGTGGTGCTTTCCTGGCTTTCTTAAGTCCGTATTTCTTTGATTCTTTCTTTCGGGAATCTCTGGTTAAGAAACCTGCTTTTTTCAATGCGTCTCGATGATCTCCATCAATATCTATCAAAGCTCGAGCTATGCCAAGTCTGAGAGCTCCTGCTTGACCAGTTGAGCCACCTCCACCAATGGACGCGTCTATGTCGTATGAAGATTCAGTACTGGTAATTCGCAAAGGTTCAGTGATGATCATTCTGTGAGTATCCGAAGGGAAAAAGTCTTCTAGCGTTCTCCCATTCACAGTCATAGCCCCCGTCCCGACTCGTACTCGGACTCGTGCCACTGCTCTCTTACGACGACCAGTTGTTTGGACTATTGGGTTAGACATAATTTCCTTAGACTTCTCTCGATCGAGCATGTTCAATTTCTAACGGAATTGGTTTTTGAGCTTCGTGCGGGTGCGACGGTCCTGCATATACTTGAAGTTTAGATAATTGTTGTCTCCCTAGACGGTTCTTTGGCAACATGCCACGAATTGATTGACGAACGATTTCGGCTGGTTTTTTAGCTAGTAGCGTGGCATAGGATTCTGATCTTATTCCGCCTGGGAAGCCAGTGTGCCGGTAAACCATCTTCTTCTCTGCTTTCCCACTAGTTAGGACTACCTTGTCAGCATTTACGACTATGACGTGATCTCCTGTATCCATGTGTGGCGCATATGTAGCCTTATGTTTACCGCGCAAAATTTGAGCTACTTCCGTAGCCATGCGACCTAAGATTAAACCTTCGGCATCTACTACATGCCAAGACCGCTCTATTTCAGATTTTTTTGGAGTATATGTAGCCACAAATATCGTTCGTTCCCTATTCCTTAGCCCATGTTATCTGCGCTAAGCAACTATCTACGATACGGTAAAAGAGTCGCCTAAACAACCAAAATGTGTAGGCATCATGGATTTTAATGCAGGAATATTTTTTAATATTTAACTTTCATAAGGGTGAGACCTTGAGGTGGCGCTACTCTTCCAGCAGCATTCCTATTTTTTTCAGCAAGGATTGAAGTAATGGTATAACTCTCAGTCTTACCCAAGCCAACATCCACTAGGGTTCCTGTTATAGAGCGCACCATCTGATGGCAAAAAGATGAAGCTGTGATCCAGATTTCAATAATATTTGATTCTTTTTTTGTAACTTCTATTGAATGTATTTCTCGGGTTAATGAAGCTTCTGTTTTGAGACCATCAATCTTTACTATCCTCTTTCTGCAAAAAGAGCTAAAGTCGTGTTCTCCTATCAGCATTGTAGATGCTGTCTGCATTGAGTCTGTATCCAAATGGTCATGTACGTGCCATACAAATCTTTGTAGAAAAGGGTCGGGGTAATCTTGATTTAGAATCTGGTATCGGTAAGTTCTGCTTTTTGCAGAAAATCGAGCATCAAAAGTGGGATCTGTTTCTTCTAAAGATCGAATCCCAATATGGGGTGAACAGAGTTGGTTTAGCGACCTTTCAAGTTGTTTTTCATCTATTGGGCCAGCATTGAAAGATATAACCTGACCCTCTGCATGTACTCCGGCATCTGTGCGGCCAGCACAAGTAATATTTGTTTCTTTGCCAAGTACTTTCTCTAAGGAATCCCTGATTTTCCCGCCTACTGTTTCAACATCAGGGTTGGGTGCAAAACCATGAAAGGGAGTCCCGTCGTAGGTGACGAAAGCTTTATATCGTTTCATTCCTTCTTGAGGTAGTGAAACCATTAGACCTCACTTTATTTGAAACCTACTACAGAGTTTTCTCTTGTTTCTAGACAAGTTCTATTCTTGCCATCGGAGCATTATCGCCATATCGTGGGCCGACTTTTAGGATCCTCGTGTACCCACCCGGCCTTTCGGCGTATCGTGGACCGACGTCCTCCATCAATTTATCTGCAATTTCTTGATCTCTAAGAAATGCGAGGATTTGACGGTGGTTGTGGAGTCCACCTTTCTTAGCTTTGGTGATGATTTTTTCCGCGACGGGTCGCATTGCCTTAGCCTTGGCTTCTGTTGTGACAATTGCTTCAGCGGCGATAAGAGAAGCAACCAAATTACCCATAATTGCTTTCTGATGTGCTGAACTGCCTCCAAAGCGCCGCCCTTTCTTTGGTTTTCCTGGCATGATAGTCCCTAGTCCCTTAATGCGAGTGTAAACCCGCGCTCATCTAATTTGTCAATTATCTCATCTAGTGATTTTTGACCAAAGTTAGTGATCGCTAGTAGGTCTGCTTCTGATTTTTGAAGCAATTCACCAATTGTATTTATCTGGGCACGTTTCAGACAATTGTTAGGACGTTCTGAAAGTTCAAGGTCTTCAATGTTGAGTTCCAAATCCGGAGATCCAGCTGTGCCGGTTACTACTTCAGTTAATTCGAGTCCTTGAGGTTCTTCACTCCACTCTGCAACCAATTGAACTAGGTTTCCAAGAGTCCCACCTGCAGAAGCAAATGCGTCTCCTGGCGTCATTGAACCATCTGTTTCAATTTCTAGAATCAGGGAATCAAAATCATTTGATTGCTCTACTCGTGTTGGTTCAACGGAAAATGTTACCCGGCGGACTGGTGAGAAGATTGAGTCAACCGCTATCTGGGTAGTAGAATTGTTTGCCTCTTTATTCCCTTCTGCAGAAACGTAACCTCTTCCACGTTGAATAGTGACATCCATACCGAGTTCACCTGAGCCGCTGATAGTTGCTAGGACTAGATCTGGATTGTGGATTTCCACATCGGCGTTAGGGCTAAATTGCCCAGCGGTAATTTCTCCAGCTCCATTGGCTTCCAACCGAAGCACTACTGCTTCTTCGCTTTGGGAGCTTACCACTAAGTCTTTAATATTAAGGAGTACATCAGGAACGTCCTCTATAACTCCTTCCTCTACATCAAATTCATGTATTGCGTTATCAAACAAGACATGGGTGATAGCAGCACCAGGAATGGATGAAAGAAGAGTTCGCCGTAAAGAGTTACCTAATGTGTGGCCAAACCCTGGTTCAAGTGGTGCAATCAGGAAACTCTGTTTGTTACCTGACTCTTCTCCATGGGCCTTGATTTCTGGTCGTTGTATTAAAAGCATTATTTTTTACCTCACAGGAATTTTAGTTAATTGATTACTTGCTGTAGAGCTCGACTATGAGCTGTTCACGGATTGGAATATCGATTTGTTCACGAATAGGGAGTTCTCTAACTAGTGCTCCTAATCCATCTCCGACCATATCCATCCATGCTGGTGATTCGCGATCCAGAACATCGTTGTTCCACTGGACCACTATCATCCCTTTGGCCTTATCTCTGAGCGTAACTTCATCGCCTTTACGTAAACGGTAGCTTGGGATGTCCACGCGTTGGCCATTAACAGAGACATGACCATGATTCACGAATTGCCTTGCTTGAGGGCGTGTTGATGCCCAACCTGCTCGGTACACGAAATTATCAAGACGGAGCTCAAGGTAGCGAAGCATGTTGTCGCCTGTGACCCCATCACGTCTACTAGCTTCTTTAAAAATATTTCTAAATTGTCGTTCTGTCAGTCCATAAGTGAAGCGTGCTTTTTGTTTCTCTTGCAACTGGATTAAATATTCTGAAGAGTTTCCTCTTCGTCTAGTTCTTCCATGCTCGCCTGGAGGATATGGTCTTTTCTCTAGAGCGTCAGTTTCGCCTTTAGTACCCCATATATTTGTACCTAATCTACGTGATACTCGTGCTTTCGGTCCTGTATATCGTGACATATCAGACTCTCCGGCGCTTTATGACTGTGCACCCATTATGGGGTACTGGTGTTACGTCCTTTATGCCCGTTACTTCTATCCCAGCAGTTTGGAGAGACCGGATAGCGGTTTCGCGACCGGATCCAGGACCCTTGACTTGAACGTCTACCTTTCGAATCCCATGCTCCATTGCTTTCCGAGCGCATTCTTCAGCAGCAAGTTGTGCTGCGAACGGTGTGCTTTTCCGAGATCCCTTAAAGCCAACATTTCCTGCCGATGCCCACGCAAGAACATTACCTTGTTGATCACTTATTGAAACAATCGTATTGTTGAATGAACTTTTTATGTGTGCCACTCCGTGAACAATATTTTTGCGTTCACGTTTCTTTGTGCGTCGTACACCCGGATTTTGCGTTGACATATTTACTTAAGAACCTTTTTCTTCCCTGCGATTGTTTTTTTCGGACCTTTGCGAGTTCGAGCATTCGTATGAGTTCTCTGCCCGCGGACCGGAAGACCTTTTCGGTGACGAATACCTTGGTAGCACCCTATTTCCATTTTTCTTTTTATATCCTGCGCTACTTCTCTTCTGAGGTCACCTTCAACACGTAGCTCGCCTTCTATGTAGCTTCGCAATTTAGCCACTTCTTCATCGGTGAGATTCATGACTCGAGTTTCTTCATTTATCTCTGTAGCTTCGCAAACATGGGAGGCAAGAGTTCTCCCTATCCCATAGATGTAAGTGAGTGAGATAACGGTTCTTTTTTCTCGAGGGATGTCTACTCCAGCAATTCGTGCCATTGTTAACCTTGCCTCTGCTTGTGGCGAGGGTTTGAACAGATAACGCGAACAACTCCATGCCTACGAATCACGCGGCACTTGTCACACATTCTTTTCACGCTTGTTCTAACTTTCATCTTTTCCTCTGGAAACTGACACTATTTGTATCGATAGGTTATTCGACCTCGCTCAAGATCATATGGAGTGAGTTCAACTTGAACTTTATCTCCGGGGAGAATTCGTATGTAGTGCATTCTCATTTTCCCTGAGATATGAGCAAGAACCTTATGACCATTCTCGAGTTCAACGCGAAACATAGCATTTGGGAGCGGTTCTACAACCGTTCCTTCCATGACAATCGCGTCTTCTTTTGATTTAGCCAGTGCCTATCTCCTTTTCCTGCTTTTTTGGGGTTCTTTTAGCGCGTATAAATGCGCGCTAAGCCAAGAGGAAATCCTACCGCCAATAAAGGCACTCCCCAACCAATAACCCTTTGATTATCTTTATATTTCCTGTCATTGAAGTTTGCCTTCTATGGCATCAACTATCCGTGCGTATACTTCTATTTCTGTGCCTCGGCCATCTATAACGCAGAGGATCCCTTCATCTATGAACCATTTAAGAAGGGGAGCTGTCTCAGCTTCATAAAGTTCTAGCCGTCTAGCTATCGCTTCTTCTGTGTCGTCTTCACGACCGCGGTTAAGCATTCGTTCTGTGACTTCTTCAATAGATACATCTAGGTTGATTGCCAATTGTAAATTTTCATGAGCGAAAGACCGGAGGTCCAGTGCCTGTCCGGCTGTTCGAGGGTAACCATCAAGAAGAAAACCGGACTCAACAACATCTTCTTCCGCTAGCCTTTCCTCCACTATCCCGCTGATTACGTTATCTGGTACCAATCCGCCAGCATCCATAATGTCTTTCGCTTGTAAACCTAATTTGGTTCCTTCTTTGACAGCTGCTCGAAGCATGTCTCCTGTCGAAATATGTATGACCCCAAAACGTTCAGCGATACGGATAGCTTGTGTTCCTTTACCTGAACCTTGTCGTCCTAATATGACCATCCCGAGTGTCATGTTTGCCTTTCTGATGAATGAATTCTCGATTTATTTTAGGAAACCTTCGTAATTTCTCATCATGAGTTGGCTGTCAATTTGTTTCATAGTTTCCAAAGCGACACCTACAGCGATCAAAATTGAAATACCTCCGAAAGAGACTTGCCCAACATTTCCTTGGTCAAGTACTTTTGCGAGAATAAAGGTCGGGGCTAAAGCTACTAGCGCTATGAAAATAGCTCCAGCTAACGTAATCCGATTCAGGATCTTGCTGAGGTAACGCTCTGTTTGGGGCCCAGGCCTAATTCCTGGGATAAATCCGCCTTGTTTACGGATATTGTCAGCCTGTTTAACAGGGTCGAAGGTTATAGCAGTGTAGAAATATGAGAATCCCACAATTAGAAGACCGAAGAAGAGGAGGTAAAAGGGGCTATCACTTACAACGAGATTACTGTCGATCCAACTCTGAATTGATTCTCCCCATGTTTTGTTTGCTGGATCGTTATCTGAGGGGAGTACCGATACCAGTAATTGCGGTAAATATAGAACTGAGCTGGCGAAGATAATTGGGATAACGCCGGACTGGTTAACTTTTAAAGGGATGTAGGTGCTTTGCCCACCGTACTGTTTCCGGCCTACTACCCGTTTGGCAAATTGCACTGGAATTCTTCGTTGGCCTTGTTCTACGAAAACTATGCCGACTAGCAAAGCACCGAACAATAACATTACTCCTATTAAACCGCCTGTCCCAGCGTCGGTTCTAACGAGCGCCCCTTGGTTTGGCAGAGAAGAGACTACAGAAGCGAAAATGATTAACGACATTCCATTACCGATACCCTTTTGGCTAATCAACTCTCCCATCCACATGAGTAAGGCAGTTCCTGCTGTGAGAGTTAGAACTACGAGTGCCACTCGGGGTGCCGTGAATTTAGGAAGAAGGTCGAGTTGGGTTCCGCTGCTGGGACCACTACCAAACCCGCCTCCGCCGTTGTGGAAAAGGAACGCAAATGCAGTTGATTGAATCAAAGCAATACCTATCGTCAAATATCGTGTGGCTTGCGTAATTTTTCTCTGACCAACTGCGCCCATTTGCTGCCATTGTTCAACTCGTGGTATTACCACACCAAGTATCTGCATGATTATTGAAGCTGTAATATAAGGCATTATTCCGAGGGCGAAAATAGCGAACTGGGTCAGTGCACCTCCTGAAAACAATCTTAGGAATGCTAATGCCCCACCATTTTCGTCAGTTGTTTCTTTTAGTAGTTGTATAGCGTCAATATCAATACCTGGCGCTGGGATAAAACACCCAACACGGTACAACGCCAACATTCCTAATGTGAAGAGAACTTTGTTCCGTAAGTCTTCAACCCGAAACATATTTAAAATGCTGGCTGCCATAAAGTTATCCTACCTGATCAAGTATTCTGTCTCATCGGTTGGTAAGCGCATTTCCCTTTGCGGGCGGTCTTCCATCTCCCCATGGTTTTGGAAGTATCGTAATTGACCCTCCCGCCGCCGTAATGCTTTCTTGTGCAGATTTGGAGATTGCGTGTACTGAGACGTCAACTTTAGTGCTAATTTCTCCGCGCCCTAGAATTTTTACAAGAGCATTCTTACGGACCAAACCTTTTTCATGCAATAACTGTGGGGTTATTTCAGTAAGCCCAGTTTCAACGATTGTGTCTAGATTAATAACCTGATATTCAACTCTAAATGGGTTATTAAAACCTCGAAGTTTAGGAAGCCTTAGGTGCAAAGGATTCTGACCACCCTCAAAACCCACTCGGACTGTGTTTCGAGCTCGTTGACCTTTAGATCCCCTACCTGCCGTCTTCCCACCTTTACCGCCGATACCTCTAGCAACACGCTTGGGTCGTCTATTTGACCCTGCAGGTGGTTGTAAATCATGAATTTTCATTTTTTCCTCTCGAAATTTTTAAGAAACCTCTTCAACGTCCACAAGATGAGGGACTGTGTTAATCATTCCGCGTATTTCTGGCTTGTCAGGCAACACATGGGATTTCCCAATTCGACCTAACCCTAGAGCACGTAATGTCCCTCTTTGTTTCGGTTTCGTCCCTATTGACGAACGTATTTGAGTTACTTTTAGTGCCATTACTAACTCTTCTCTAGTTCCCGAACGTTTCGTTCAGATTCTTTATATGCATCCAACATCCCAGTTGGAACAAATTCTTCTGCTGCTAATCCTCTAAGTTTTGCAATTTCATCAGGTCGTCTAAGATTCGCTAGCCCATCAATAGTTGCTCGCGCAACGTTAATATGATTTGGCGACCCCAGTGACTTACAAAGAATATCTCGGATTCCAGCTTCTTCAAGTATTATTCTCGCTGCTCCACCTGCGATCACACCGGTTCCAGGGGCAGCAGGCTTAAGAAGGACTCGACCTGCTCCTGTTTCACCGATAACAGGATGCGTTACAGTTGAACCAGCCATAGCCACTCTGAAAATATTACGCTTTGCTTCCTCGGTTCCTTTTTGAATAGCTAAAGGTACCTCCTTAGCCTTTCCATAACCCAAGCCGACACGGCCAGCGCCATCGCCTATTACTACAAGGGCAGTAAAGGAGAATCTCCTACCTCCCTTTACAACTTTTGCAACACGATTGATATGTATCACCCTTGAGTCACGTAACTCACCAGGTGCTTTCTCTTCGTTTTGTTCCATTAGAATTCCAATCCTGACTCTCTCGCTGCTTCTGCTACTGCTGCAACTCTTCCATGATATTTAAGCCCACCTCGATCAAACACGATGCTGGTAATTCCCGCAGCTTTAGCTCGTTCACCAATAAGTTGACCGACCTTGGTTGCTGCTTCCTTACTGCCGGTGTTACCTGAACGGATTTCTAGTTCCAGGCTTGAAGCCGCAACGATTGTATTCCCTTGCCCATCATCAATGATCTGAGCTGAAATGTGACGATTTGATCGGAAAACAGCCAATCTTGGCCTTGTACTTGTTCCGTGAATTTTCCGCCGTAGTCGATTATGACGACGGATCCTTCCTTGTCGTTTATGCTTTGCTGTATCAACCATAAGATCCTACTTTGCTGTCTTTCCGGCTTTTCGTATTATCCGCTCGCCAACATAACGTATACCCTTGCCTTTATAAGGTTCAGGTTTCTTTAAAGCCCTTATATCTGCAGCAACCTGACCTACTACCTGCTTATCGATTCCGGAGATGTTTATTTCGGTTTGTGATGGAACGTCGAATTCAATCCCTTCAGGTGCAGAAACCTTAACTGGGTGACTGAAACCTAGTTGGAGTTCAAGTGCATTCTTCCCTTTTGCTTGGGCACGGTAACCTACCCCAACAAGTTCTAACTCTTTTTGATAGCCATCAGTTACTCCAATAACCATGTTATTTATAAGAGATCGGGTGAGGCCATGAAGTGCTTTACTCTCTCTCAAGTCATTTGATCGAGTGACATGTAAATTATCCTCTTGTTTCTCTACGCCAATCCCTTCGGGTATTTCTTGGGTTAAAGATCCTTTAGGTCCTTTAATTTCTATCACCGTTTCACTAATAGAAATTTCGACACCTGCCTTAATTTCAATTGGGGTTTTTCCTATGCGGGACATTATTTTTCCTTCTCTACCAGACGTAGCACAATATTTCGCCACCCATTCGGCGTTTTCGTGCTTCTCGATCACTCATTAAACCTTGACTAGTGGAAACAACTGCAACTCCTAATCCGCCTAGCACTCGTGGAATATCACTTGATTTTGAATAAACCCTCAGCCCAGGTTTTGAAACGCGTTTTATACCTGAGATAACCCTTGATCTAGAGGGGGAATATTTCATTTCAATGGTTAACGTCTTACCGGGCAATTCATTATTGTCGGCAATATTAAAATCATTAATGTACCCTTCTTTGTGGAGAAGGATCGCCAATGATTCCTTAAGTTTTGATGAGGGCATAGCTACATCATCATGCATTGCAGTATTGGCATTGCGGATTCTAGTTAGCATGTCAGCTACGGGATCTGTCATCGTCATTTACCAATCACCTCCTACCAACTGGCCTTTGTCACACCGGGTAAGTCCCCTGCATGAGCAAGTTCACGGAGACATACACGACAAAGCCCAAATTTTCGATATACGGACCGCGGGCGACCACATCTACGGCATCGCGTGTAGGCCCTCACCTTGAACTTTGGTGTTTTACGTTGTTTATTTACGAGAGCTTTTTTTGCCATCTTTAATTCTGCCCTTCTGTTCGGAATGGAAACCCAAATGCATCAAGAAGAGCACGGCCTTCTTGATCTGTTTTTGCTGTTGTAACGATTGTGATATCCATGCCACGAGTAGCATCGATATTGTCATAGTTAATTTCTGGAAAGATCAATTGTTCAGTTACCCCAAAAGTGTAATTGCCATTCCCATCGAATGATCTCGGAGAAAGACCTCTGAAGTCGCGAACTCGAGGAATAGCCAAATTTATAAGACGGTCAAAGAATTCATACATTCGGTCTCCTCGTAAAGTAACTTTTGCACCTATTGCATTACCTTCTCGCAATTTAAACCCAGCAATCGATTTTTTTGCACGAGTCAACATAGGTTTCTGTCCAGTAATAACGCTCAGATCGGATATCGCCCCCTCTAGAAGTGATGACCGGGTTACGGCTTCTCCCACTCCCATATTTACGACGATTTTTGATATTTGAGGCACTTCCATAATGTTTGATTTATTAAGTACTTCTTTTAAGCTTGCCCGTATCTCATTTACATAGTGTTCTTTAAGTCGGGGAACTAGTGTTGGCGTCATTAGAGATCAGCTCCTGTTCGCTTGCATATTCTGACTTTTGTACCATTGGAATCAAAGCGATACCCGACTCGCGTCGGCTTTCCATCTTCAGGACTGACAATTGCTACATTCGAAATATCAAATGGCATTTCTTTATCAATGATCCCAGCTTGCATTGTTTCACGGGTAGGTCTTTGATGCTTCTTTGAAATATTCACGCCAGTTACAATAAGTTTCCCCTCTTTGGGGAATAAGAAGGCCACTTCGCCTTCTTTACCTCGGTCTTTGCCTGCTAGCACGACCACCTTATCTCCTTTTCGGATTTTCATTTACAAAACCTCCGGAGCTAATGACACGATTCTCATAAATTGCTTATCGCGAAGTTCACGACCAACTGGTCCGAAAATACGGGTGCCTCTTGGTTGGCGAGCTTCGTTAATAAGAACAGCTGCATTTTCATCAAAGCGAATATAGGATCCATCGACTCGTCGATTTTCTTTCTTGGTACGGACAACAACGCATTTAACTACTTCGCCCTTTTTTACTTGTGCTCCTGGAATAGCGTCTTTTACTGTTGCAACGAAAACATCGCCTATTGTTCCATAACGTCTTTTTGATCCACCCAGAACTTTAATAACGAGAACTTCTTTTGCTCCTGAGTTATCAGCAATTTTTAAGCGTGACTCTTGTTGTATCATCGGGCACGCTCCAGAATCTCAACGAGTCTCCAACGTTTTTTCTTTGAGAGCGGACGAGTCTCTTGAATTCGTACTCTGTCACCTACGTTGAGGTCATTTTCGCCATCGTGCACAAACAGTTTCTTTGTTCTCTGAACAGTCTTGTTGTATCGCCGGTGACGAACTCGATCGACGATAGCGACTACTGCTGTTTTCTCCATTCCTGTAGAAACAACAAGGCCTTCACGGACTTTACGAGGGTTTGCTCTTTTTGGGGTTTCTTCACTCATTAGTTTCCTCCAGCGCTTCTGCTGCTGCTATCTCTCGAGATCTAAGTTCTGTCATCGCTCTGGCTACGTCTTTTTTCACTTCTTTTATTCGGCTGTAGTTATCTAATTGACCAGTCACAAGTTGAAAACGAAGATTAAAAAGTTCTTCTTTCGAATCGTTAAGGGTTTCCAGTAAATCTCCGTCGCTTATGTCATTAAGATTTTTTGCCATTAGAACCCTTCCTTTCTGTTTACAAATTTTGCCTTTATCGGAAGCTTTTGGATTGCTCGGCTTATTGCCTGTTTTGCAACTTCCTCATCGTTGTAGGAAAGCTCAAATAGAATCCGCCCAGGACGAACAACAGCCACCCATCTTTCAGGATTTCCTTTACCTGAACCCATGCGGGTTTCTGCTGGTTTTTCTGTCACTGGTTTATCGGGGAAGATATTGATCCATACCTTTCCTCCACGTTTAATGTGACGTGTCATAGCTATACGAGCAGCTTCAATTTGTCGAGCTGTTATCCAGCCAGGTTCAAGGGCTTGAATTCCGTAATCTCCGAAAGTGACTTCATTTCCACCTTTGGAGTTGCCTTTCATGCGACCTCGTTGATGTTTACGATGAGCTACTTTTCTCGGCATTAACATTAGTCGGCCTCCCCTGGTCTAAATGTTGGGGTTTGGCTTTTGGGATTCGTAAGTTTCGCTATTTGTTCTTCTTCGTCAAGAAGTTTTTCGAATTCAGGGTCAGCTTCTTGGACAAGAGGTACAAGTTCATCGCTTTCTTTCTCTTCATCTGTTTCTGTAGAGGCTTTAAGTCTTGCTGCGGAAGATGAAACGACTTGCTTAGTTTGACTTGGTCCTGAAGTTTCGCCTACAGCCATAGCTGCTTCTTTGGCTATTTTCTCTTCTACTTGGACTTTATATGGAAGGATATCTCCTCTGTAAATCCATACCTTTACGCCAATTCTTCCATATGTTGTATGAGCTTCTCGGAACCCATAGTCAATGTCAGCTCGCAAAGTGTGTAAAGGAACTCGCCCTTCTCGGTACCATTCAGATCGTGACATTTCAGCGCCGCCTAATCGGCCGGAGCACTGTACTCTTATGCCTAAAGCGCCTGCCTTCTGAGCATTTTGAACGGCCCGTTTCATGGCTCTTCTAAATGCAACCCGTCCTGCTAGTTGATCAGCGACCCCTTGAGCTATTAGAGCAGCGTCAAGTTCTGGTTGTTTTATTTCTTGGATATTTAATTGAACTTTTGGATTTCCTGTAATCTCTGTGAGACCTGCGCGTAACCGATCTGCTTCCGCTCCTTTTCTTCCAATAACGATCCCTGGACGTGCTGTATGGACATCAATCCGCAATCTGTCCCTAGTTCTTTCAACTTCTACTCGTGAAATAGCGGCATGTGGAAGTTCTGTCATAAGAAAATTTCGAACTTCCCAATCCTCTATGACAAAATCTGCATAATCACGATCGGCAAACCATCGGGACTTCCAATCAGTGGTGACACCTAGACGAAAACCATAGGGGTTAACTTTTTGACCCATTACTCATTCTCCTCGTCATTATTATCATCGCTTTGTTCCATTTCGCTCTCTTCTTTAGTCTCTTCCGAATCGTCGGATTTTTTTTGCATACTATTTGGAAGTCGGAATCCAGCGGTTTCTGCAGCTTCAGCGCTCGTGAACCAAACATCTGCTTTGGTTCTCCCATAGAAAGAAGATTCCTCAGGGTGGTAGATTTTCGTTGATATCTTCGCCTTAACTATGTAATCAGAGCTTGGAGCGGATCCGTCTTCAAGAGCGTTGGCCGATCCAGATCCAAATGGTTCGGTTTCAGAGTCCGTTTCTTTAGATTCAACATCTGAAATTTCTTCAATTGGTGTTTCTACGTTTTCTTGATCTGTTTCTTCTATCAATACATCTTCAGAGTCTGCAGGATCTTCCATTACTTCGTCAACGTTAGTATCTTTAGATTTCTCCACTCTTCGTCTACGCGACTCTGAAGCGCTTTGCTGACTTCCGGAACCTTTAAGAAGTGCTTGCTCACGCATCGAGTCAAGCTCTTCGGGGGTATAGCGACCGAGAATAATTGTGATATGACAAGTCCTCTTACGAATTCTTGTTGCACGTCCTCTCGCTCTAGGTCTCCATCTCTTAAGAGTGGGGCCTTCATCGGCATAGCATGCCGAAACAAAAAGTTCTTCTGAAGGAATACTGTCGTTATTCCCTGCGTTGGCTGCAGCCGAGTCAAGACATTTTTGTACAGTGTCGCTGATTCTTCGCTCAGAGAATACCAGAATATCTGTAGCGTCAGCATAAGATTTTGTTCTGATTAAATTCAAGACTTCTCTTACTTTGTATGCTGATGAGCGAACGTACTTTATTTGAGCACGTGTTCCTGGGCGTTCGTTGGTCTTAGTTGCAGTCATGATTAACGAACCCCTCGTTCTTGACCTGCATGGAACTTGAATGTCCTTGTAGGAGCGAATTCGCCAAGTTTGTGCCCAACCATAGTCTCTGTGACATATACAGGGACGTGCTTCCTTCCGTCATGAACTGCAACTGTATGCCCAATCATGTCTGGAATTATTGTTGATCGTCTTGACCACGTTTTGATGACTTCTTTCGATCCCGACGCATTTAGCGCATCTATCTTTTTGAGAAGGTGAGCATCAACGAATGGTCCTTTTTTTAGACTTCTTGGCATATCAATTCCTTTATCGGCGTGAGCCTCTTGTTCGGCGGCGACGGACTATTAGTTTCTGAGATTGTTTCTTCTTGCTACGTGTTCGAGATTCTGGTTTTCCCCACGGTGAAACAGGGTGGCGGCCACCTGATGTCTTTCCTTCTCCACCACCATGTGGGTGATCTACTGGGTTCATAGCCACACCACGAGTTTGTGGTCGTTTGCCCTTCCAGCGGTTCCGACCGGCTTTACCTATTTTGATGAGTTCATGTTCTGAATTGCCTACAGAGCCGACCGTTGCCATAGAATCAATCGGAACTCTCCTCATTTCCGTACTCGGGAGACGAAGAGTGGCGTAATCCCCTTCTTTCGCTACAAGTTGGACACTTGAACCGGCGCTTCGCGCTATCTTTGCCCCGCCACCTGGTCGTAACTCAATATTGTGTATAACTGTTCCTACCGGGATATAGCGGAGAGGTAGCGCATTACCTATCCTGATTTCTGATCCTTGCCCAGACTGGACTACTTCTCCTATCGTTAAAGCATTTGGGGCTAAAATGTATCGTTTCTCACCATCGTGATAATGGAGTAAGGCTATTCTACAAGTTCTATTGGGGTCGTATTCAATTGAAGCAACCGTAGCTGGAACTCCTGGCTTATCTCGGCGGAAATCAATCTGTCTATAGAGCTGTTTGTGTCCGCCACCTCTATGCCGGGAAGTCTTACGTCCGTAATTGTTTCGCCCACCAGTTTTTGGTTTGCTGGTAGTGAGAGATTTCTCAGGAACGCTTTTCGTAATTTCTGAAAAATCAGCCTGAGTTTGGAATCTTCGTCCTGGACTGGTTGGTTTACGTCTTCTAATAGCCATACATTCCTCTAGACATCAAATAACTCAATAGAGTCGCCTTCAGCGACGGTTACAAGAGCACGCTTCTGATCTGGTCTTTTCCCGTAAGAAAAATTTCGTCGATTTCTCTTCCGTTTGCCTTTGCGGTTTAAAGTATTGACTTTCGTAACCCTAACTCCAAAGATCTGTTCTACTGCTTCGCGAATTTGTGGTTTCGTTGCATCAGGGTGGACTTCGAAGGTGTAAACATTTTCTTCAATGAGCACATATGATTTTTCGCTGACAATTGGTTTTCTAAGAATATCTCTACCGTCTATCACGAAACCACCTCATTATCCATTGGCTTATTCTCGGAAATCGAAGTTGTTGTGGGGAGATTGTCTTCTGTAAAGACAACGAAGTCACTTACGAGAATGTCAAATACGTTCAGTTGTCCGGCTGGTAGGACATGGACATTTTCTAGGTTTCGGAAACTCTTTTCCGTGGTGACATCACCATCGTTTATAACTAACAGAACCTTACCCGTAGCGCCGATAGCGCTTAATGCATCTTTGGCTATTTTCGTGCTTGGGGATTCGAAACTCCAAGCATCAACGATAAGTATATTATTTGAAGCAGCTCTATCGGAAAGCGCTGAAAAAAGGGCCAAGCGTTTCATTTTTTTCGGCGTCTTCTGAGAATAGTTTCGTGGCTTAGGACCCATGGCTACTCCACCGCCTCGCCAATGTGGCATTCTTGATGACCCTGCACGAGCTCGTCCAGTCCCTTTCTGTTTCCAAGGTTTCGCTCCGCCTCCTCGGACTTCTGCTCGAGTTTTTGTGTTATGGGTTCCTGCTCGTTTCGCTGCTAATTGGCCATTTACTACTTGATGCATTACAGGAATGTTTGGTTCTATACCGAAAATAGACTCATCTAAGTCTACGGAACCGGCCTTGGCCCCATCTGATTTCAAAATATCAACTTTGCTCACTGGCTATCTCCTGAGCTTACGGGGACCTTAACTGCATTGCGGACAACAACCGTTGCGCCACGTGGTCCTGGAACAGATCCCTTAATAAGAATTGTTTCTCCTTCTGAATCGGAGCGCACAATTGTAAGGTTCATGATCGTTGTCTTTTGCGATCCCATTCGACCGGGCATCTTCTTTCCTTGAAAAACTCTTGAAGGAGTGGCACATTGACCAATAGCGCCTGGTTTTCTATGTACTTTATGGGCTCCATGGCTTGCACGTTGCCCAGCGAAACCATGGCGTTTCATTACTCCAGCGAAACCCTTGCCTTTACTCACTGCAGAAACGTCAACCATGTCTCCTTCTGCAAAAACGTCAGCTGCGATTTCTTGCCCAATTTCGTAACCTTCTGTATCGTCAACGCGAAGTTCAACAAGTTGTTTCCCAGGGTTAACTCCAGCTTTGTCAAAATGTCCTAGTTGGGCTTGGTTTAGTTTCTTTTCTGCAACCGACCCTTGAGTGACTTGCAGGGCACTATATCCGTCTCGGTCTGGAGTTTTAATCTGCACGATACGGCATGGGGGAACCTGAAGGACCGTTACTGGGATAACGCGATTATCTTCATCCCATACTTGTGTCATGCCAACCTTTTTGCCAACAATCGCTTTTCCCGTCATGAGGGATCCTCAGTCTTTCCTATTGTTTACGTTCTTGCACTTTGATTTGAATTAAATTCAATCTAAGTAGCTTTATTGCTTTGCTGGATAGTTCCAATTTCACTATTGGCTTTTCCGGACATCTGTGTAGAGGTCACTCTTCATACACGGAGGTCAAGCATAGCGAGAGATAGGTCTAGGCCCAACCCTGTAATGCAAATGAAATAGGGGGAATTTAGAGGTTTCTACCGCGTTAAGTCTAACTTTTTGAAACTCTTTAGATTCCTGCCATTAAAAGATTATGATTGCTGAATTTTTATCTCAATGTCTACGCCGGCAGGTAAATCTAACCGTTGGAGAGAATCCACTGTCTTTGCAGACGGATTTAAGATATCAAGCAACCTTTTATGGATTCGCATCTCAAAATGTTCTCGGGAATCTTTATATTTATGCGGGGATCTTATGACAGTAAACCTATGTTTATCAGTTGGAAGTGGGATTGGGCCACGGATGGTTGCATCTGTTCTTCGAACTGTTTCAACGATTTTTCTGGTCGACTGATCAATTACTTCATGGTCATAGGCCTTCAACCGAATTCTGATCTTTTGTCCTGATGCCATGAGGAATTAGCCTATTCGGTGATCTTCGTTACTGCGCCAGCACCGACTGTACGGCCACCTTCACGGATAGCAAATCGAAGACCTTCATCCATGGCTATTGGAGCAATTAACTCCACTTCCATTTTAGTATTGTCTCCTGGCATACACATTTCAGTTCCATCAGGAAGATTAATTGTTCCAGTTACATCTGTAGTTCTGAAGTAAAATTGCGGCCGATAATTTGAGAAGAATGGTTTGTGACGACCACCTTCATCTTTGGATAGCACATAAACTTCTGCTTCAAATTTAGTATGAGGAGTAATGCTCCCAGGGGCAGCTAGCACTTGACCACGACTAACTTCTTCCTTGTCTATTCCTCTTAGAAGAGCTCCGATATTATCTCCGGCCTGTCCTTCATCAAGCAACTTGCGGAACATCTCCACTCCGGTACATGTCGTTGTTTGTGTCTCTTTAATTCCAATGATTTCAATGTCGTCACCGGTATGTACTACACCTTGTTCAATTTTTCCTGTTACTACAGTCCCTCGTCCTGTGATAGAAAAAACGTCTTCAATTGGCATGAGGAAAGGCTTTTCAACATCACGTTCGGGAAGAGGAATATATTCATCCACCTGGTTCATGAGTTCAAGGATCTGTGCAGCAGCATCAGCGTCACCCTCTAGAGCTTTAAGCGCTGAAACAGGATAAATCGGAGTTTCATCACCTGGGAAGTCGTATTCATCTAGAAGTTCACGAACTTCCATTTCTACTAGTTCAAGAAGTTCCTCATCATCGACCATGTCTACTTTATTAAGGGCAACAATAATTTTTGGCACTCCTACCTGACGAGCCAAAAGTACATGTTCACGAGTTTGTGGCATTGGACCATCTGCTGCTGAAACAACCAGTATGGCTCCATCCACTTGTGCTGCTCCTGTAATCATATTCTTGATGTAGTCAGCGTGTCCCGGCATATCTACGTGTGCATAATGACGGTTTTCGGTTTCGTACTCAACGTGGGCCACATTAATTGTGATACCACGTTCGCGCTCTTCGGGAGCCTTATCTATATTTTCGAATTCCGTGAATTGGCTACCTGCTACATTTTCGCTGAGTACCTTGGTGATAGCAGCAGTCAATGTTGTCTTTCCGTGGTCAATGTGACCCATCGTCCCCACGTTGACATGAGGTTTAGTTCGCTCGAACGTCTCCTTGGCCATTGTTTTTCCTCAAATTTCTTTCTGTTAACCGGTTACTTCCGGACTCTTTTGTTTATATTTACTTGTTGTGGCTTACCAGCATAACGCTGCTGCATAACCGCACTAGACCATCTTACGGCCAAGAATCAAAAGTCACTCACCTCTAAGCCGAGTTACTACTTCTTCTTGGACATTTGCTGGCATTTGTTGGTAAGAGTCAAACTGCATTGTGTAGTTTGCTCTACCTGAAGACATGGTACGCAGATCTCCGACATAACCAAACATTTCCGATAAAGGAACTAGAGCATTTACAACTTGGTTATTCCCTCTTTGTTCAGTTCCTTGAACTTGCCCTCTTCGACTGTTCAAGTCTCCAACCACTCCACCGAGGTAATCGTCTGGAGTAACTACCTCTACAGCCATTATGGGTTCCAGTAATGCAGGTTTTGCTTTTCTAGCAGCCTCTTTAAATGCCATTGTCCCAGCAATTTTAAATGCCATATCGGATGAGTCAACATCATGGAATTTTCCATCGTTTAATTCAACGCGGATATCAACAACTGGAAATCCTGCTAATACTCCCGAAGTCATAGCGTCCTTGATACCAGCATCAACAGCTGGTATGTATTCCTTAGGAATACGACCTCCGGAGATATTATCTTCAAAGGAGTACCCCTCCCCTGGTTTCGCTGGAGAAACATCTATCTCTACTTCTGCGAATTGGCCAGATCCTCCGGTCTGTTTCTTATGGGTGTAGGTGTTAGTAACAGGTTTAGTAATTGTTTCGCGATAAGCCACCTGAGGTTTCCCAACTGTCGCATCTACGTTGAATTCTCTTAGCATGCGGTCAACAAGGACTTCAAGATGGAGTTCTCCCATGCCAGAAAGAATTGTTTGTGCTGTTTCTTGATCTGTTTGGACCCTAAATGTTGGATCTTCTTGGGAAAGCGCCATTAAAGCTTTTGATAATTTCTCTTGATCAGCTTTAGATTTCGGTTCTACGGCTACATCAATAACAGGGTCGGGGAAAGTCATTTCTTCTAGAATCACCGGATTATCAATTGCTACAAGTGAGTCGCCAGTTCTTACGTCTTTAATTCCGATGGCTGCCATAATGTCCCCTGTATAAACAGCATCAACATCTTCACGGTCATTTGCGTGCATCTCAAGGATTCTTCCCATGCGTTCTTTATTCCCTGTTCTGGTGTTGAGAATCTGGGAGCCTTTTTCAAGTGAGCCTGAATAAACTCGAAAGAAAGCTAACCTTCCAACATGCGGGTCAGTCATAATTTTGAAAGCAAGAGCTGCAAATGGTTCATCATCTGATGGCTTTCTTGTTACCTCTTCATTCCCTTTAAGACTTTGTCCTGTTATTTCCGAAATATCTAGTGGAGAAGGCAGGTAATCTATTACGGCATCTAGTAGAGGTTGCACGCCTTTATTTTTGAATGCTGTCCCATTGAGGATTGGAACTAATTCATGATTTAGTGTTCCTTCACGAATCGCATTTTTAAGATCTTGAACACTTATTTCTTCGTCCTCAAGGTATTTTTCCGTAATTGTCTCATCAAATTCTGAAAGTTTGTCAATCATTAACTCGCGATACTCTTCTGCCTGATCAATGTATTCTTCAGGAATGTCAACTTCATCCCATGAAGCTCCCAAATCTTCACCTTCCCAAATGAGTGCCTTCATCGTTAGAAGGTCAATCACTCCTTGGTATTCAGATTCGGCTCCGATTGGAAGTTGAATAACCACATAATTCTCAGTCAGTCTTTCCTTGATGGTGTCTAGAACGAAAAAGAAATCAGCTCCGGTTCGATCCATTTTGTTAACAAAGCACATTCTAGGGACACTGTATTTTTCGGCTTGACGCCAAACAGTTTCTGACTGTGGTTCCACGCCTGCAACTCCGTCAAAAACTGCAACAGTTCCATCAAGAACACGCAAAGATCTCTCTACTTCCACCGTGAAGTCAACGTGTCCCGGTGTATCTATGATATTGATTCGGTGATCTTTCCAGTAACAGGTGGTTGCTGCTGAGGTAATCGTAATCCCACGTTCTTGTTCTTGTTCCATCCAGTCCATGGTGGCAGCTCCGTCGTGAACTTCACCTATTTTGTACGAACGACCCGTGTAGTAGAGAATACGTTCAGTTGTAGTTGTTTTACCCGCATCAATATGAGCCATGATGCCTATATTCCTTGTTCTTTCTAATGGATGCCGTGCCATAACTTTTTTCTTTCGTTTCGGTTTCTTACTTATGCGTGCCTGTTAGAACAAACTCAATTACCAAGTGTAGATTCTAATTACCAGCGATAGTGGGCAAAGGCTTTGTTAGCTTCTGCCATTTTATGTGTATCTTCTCGGCGTTTCACTGTTGCCCCTATCCCATTAGAAGCGTCAAGTAACTCATTTGCCAATCGCTCGGACATGGTTCGTTCTCTTCTGTCCCGAGCGAAACTAACCAACCAACGAATCGCTAATGTAGTAGCTCTTCTTGGGCGAACTTCAACAGGTACCTGATAGGTCGCTCCGCCGACTCTCCGGCTCCTAACTTCCAACTGGGGACGCACATTTTCGATTGCACGCTTTAGCGTATCAATCGGGTCAGAACCAGTTTTCTCTTCAATCGTGGAAAGAGCATCATAAACAATCTTTTCAGCTATTGATCTCTTTCCTCGCTGCAGAATTTTATTTACCAGTTGTGTTACCAGAACTGACTTATAAATTGGATCTGGTTGAAGATATCGGCGCGTAGGTGGTCCTTTACGAGGCATGGCTTATTTTCCTAATCCTTTTTTGCGCCGTATCGGCTTCGAGATTGTTTACGGTCACGGACAGAAGCGGTATCTAGAGTTCCGCGAACAACTTTATAACGAACACCAGGGAGGTCTTTGACACGTCCTCCTCTAACCAAAACAATGGAGTGTTCCTGTAGATTGTGACCTTCTCCAGGAATATATGCCGTAATTTCAATTCCGCTTGTTAAACGAACTCGAGCTACTTTCCGCAGTGCTGAGTTAGGTTTTTTAGGAGTAGCGGTATATACACGAGTACACACTCCTCTTCTTTGAGGGGCACCTTTTAGTGCTGGAGTCTTTTCTTTACGAAATTTGGACTCTCTTCCTTTTCGAACAAGTTGTTGTATCGTTGGCAATTTTATCTCCGGCGAACTTACGCTCGCTATGTTTAATTGGTTTTAGAATCAGCAATCAAGCCTAGGGGGTCTTTGCAAAAGGTCCACGCTAAATCGCAATGTTCTTTCAGATTTACTTTAGGAAATAAATTAAACGTATTTAGACTTCTGTCAAAGGTGGCAAGAAGTTTCTACCCAATTACTTCTTCGTTAGCTTCTGGCACTGAGTCTTCTTCAGGTTCTTGGTGGAATACGTCTTGTTGAGCCATCCAATCTGCAAGATCTTCATCTTCATCTTCATCCGAGGAGTAAAATTCCATCGGCCTGTAATCAGGTGTCTCAACTGAAAAATCTCTGTAAGTAGTCAAACCAGTTCCGGCAGGGATGAGTTTTCCAATAATAATATTTTCCTTAAGACCTATGAGATTGTCTGACTTGGATTCAATCGCAGCTTCTGTAAGAACTCGAGTGGTTTCTTGGAAAGAAGCTGCTGAAAGCCATGATTCTGTTGCTAAAGAAGCCTTAGTGATCCCCATCAATTGTGGTCTTGCCTTGGCAGGTTCTTTCCCTTCTTCCACTAGCTTTCTGTTGGCCTCAACATAGGCGCGCCCGCCAATACTTTCTCCTGGCAAGAAGCTTGAATCGCCAGCATCATGGACCAGAACCCGTCGAGTCATTTGCCTCACAATTAATTCAATATGCTTGTCATGGATTGAAACGCCCTGATCTCGGTAAACACCTTGGACTTGCTCAACGAGGTATCGTTGCGTTTCGCGCATTCCTCGAATCTCCAATAGTTCTTTGGGATCTCGAGGACCTTCTATAATAGGGTCACCGGCTAGAATTTCTTGCCCATCCCTAACCTCAAGGCGAGCTTCCATGGCTATTTTGTCGTAAACATCTTCTTCGCCATCATCACTGACAACAATTACTGCTCGACTTCTTCCTTCCTCATCAATACGGATAACTCCAGAAGTTCTTGATAATAACGCTGCTCCTTTAGGAGTTCTAGCTTCAAATAATTCAACGACTCTAGGTAAGCCTCCGGCAAGGTCTTTGCCAGCGATACCACCTGTGTGGAACGTACGCATTGTTAATTGAGTTCCAGGCTCTCCAATTGATTGTGCTGCAATTACGCCAACGGCTTCGCCAACTTCAATATGTTCACCGGTTGCCATTGACATTCCGTAGCTAGAAACTGAAATCCCCGTTTCGCTCTCATCGGTGAGTGGGGTCAGGCATTTGACTCGACTGACCTCTGGATCATTGGCCATCTGGTCCATCATCTCTTCTGAGATCATGGTCGCACTTTCAAAAACTGTTCCGTCAGAAAGAGTTACGTCCTCTCCTAGAACACGGCCATACAGGCGCGTCCTGAGATAAGATCTTTTCTTCTCGCACCCAGGTTCCGGATCCGTTCCGACATAGTTTCCTGAAGCATCAACGAAGTAATCTTCTGGGTAAATATCTTCTATCCAAGCAGACGGAGGTTTTGCCCCATCAGCAAATGGGTCATCATTGTTGATGATAACTTCCTGAGAAACATCGACAAGCCTCCGAGTTAGGTATCCAGAGTCAGCTGTTCTTAGGGCGGTATCTACAAGGCCTTTCCTAGCTCCTGGTGTAGCAATATAGTATTCAAGCATGTCAAGGCCTTCACGGAAGTTGCTCTTGATTGGCCGGGGGATCATGTCTCCACGTGGGTTAGCTACAAGTCCTCGCATCCCAGCGATTTGTCGAACTTGCATCATGTTCCCTCGAGCTCCTGAGCCGACCATCATGTCTATGGGGTTAAATGATTCTTCTTTTAATCCACGCTCCATATCGTTTTTGATAAGTTCTGTAGCTTCGGACCAAATTTCAACTTCTTTCTGCCTTCTTTCACCATCTGTGATGATTCCTCGGCGGAATTGTTTTTCTACCTTTTCGGCTTCAGCTTCGTGTTTTTCTAATATTCCTTTTTTCGTAGCGGGTGTTTTTACGTCATCTACGGAAACTGTTACTCCAGATTTCATAGCCCAGTGGAAACAAAGGTCTTTTAATGCGTCCAGGCTTGTAGCTACTGTCGCTTTTTCAAATTCTCTAGCTAGATATTCAACGATTGTTCCCATTTCTCGTTTGGTTACCTTCTCGTTCACCCAAGGGTATTCTTCAGGTAAGGCATGGTTGAATAGAACTCGTCCAGCTGTTGTTTTAATGAACTCAGGTTTAGCATCAGAGTCTTCTTCTGCTTTAATGAGGGTTCTTGGTGAACGGAAGTCTATTTCTGCATGAAGACTTATTTCACCTGCCTCGATAGCTCTCTCTACTTGATCTAGTCTCCTATAAGTTTTTCCCTCACCTTTTTCTCCTTGAACGTGTTCTGTTAGGTAGAAAGCTCCAATGATCATGTCTTGTGTGGGAACGGTCAATGGGTTTCCATTAGCTGGAGACAGAATGTTATGTGCTGAGAGCATAAGAACTCGAGCTTCAGCCTGTGCTTCTGCAGAAAGGGGAAGATGGACTGCCATTTGGTCTCCATCGAAGTCAGCGTTAAATGCTGTACAGACGAGAGGATGTAGTTGTATGGCTTTTCCTTCTACCAAAACAGGTTCAAATGCCTGAATGCCTAGACGGTGTAGAGTCGGAGCTCGATTCAACAGAACGGGGTGTTCTTTTATTACTTCATCAAGAACTGGCCAGACTGCTGGGCGTCTTCTTTCGACCATCCGTTTCGCTGATCTAATGTTAGGGGCGAGATTTTCATGGACTAGAGTTCTCATCACAAATGGTTTGAAGAGTTCTAATGCCATCAGTTTCGGTAGTCCACATTGATGGAGTTTCAACGTGGGTCCTACAACGATTACGGATCGCCCAGAATAATCAACTCGTTTACCTAGCAAGTTCTGACGGAACCTGCCTTGTTTGCCCTTAAGCATATCTGAGAGCGATTTTAGGGGTCGGTTCCCTGGCCCGGTGACCGGCCTTCCTCGTCGTCCATTGTCAAAGAGAGCATCTACTGCTTCTTGAAGCATGCGTTTCTCATTATTTACGATGATTGCGGGAGCTCCAAGATCTAGGAGTCGTTTAAGTCGGTTGTTTCTGTTAATTACTCGCCTGTACAGGTCATTTAGATCAGAGGTTGCGAATCTTCCGCCATCTAATTGAACCATTGGTCGAAGTTCTGGTGGGATAACTGGAACGACATCAAGGATCATCGCTCTTGGGTTATTCACCCGGTTTCCACGATCGTCACGACGGTTAAATGATGAAACTATTTTTAACCTTTTAATCGCTTTTTGCTTTCTTTGGGCAGAAAGTGGTTTCTGTCCTGCTGGTGGGTCAATGGCATCGCGAAGTTTTAACTCTTCTTCATCGAAATCGAGTCTTTCAACCAATTGAGCTATAGCATCAGCGCCCATTCCGCCTTCAAAATATTCGCTATATCTATCAACAAGTTCTCTCCATAACAGCTCATCTTCAATGATTTGACGAGAAAACAGTCCTTGGAACTCGACGAAAGCTCGCTCGCAAAGATCGGCTTCATCGTTAGCATCCTCGACGATAAGTTCTATGTCTTTTTTGCTTTGTTTCTCTAAGGCTTTCATATCAGATTCGTTAGCTTCGTCATTTTCTAATTCAGCTAATTCTGTTTCTAACTCTTCTTGACGTTCTTGAATTCTTTCATCACGTTCTTTATGTATTGCTTCTTTCTCTTCAAGCATTTCTGTTTCAAGCTCAGCTAAAGCTTCGTCTCTCTTGTCTATATCCACCCAAGTGACGAGGCTTGCGGCAAAGTAAATAACTTTTTCTAATTGTTTAGCTTTCAGTTCTTCGCGCGGTTGTAGACCCATGAGTAGATACGCAAGCCAAGATCTCGTTCCACGAAGGTACCAAATGTGAACGGCTGGGGCTGCTAGTTCAATGTGGCCCATTCGTTCTCTACGAACCTTTGAACGTGTTACTTCCACACCGCATCTTTCACAAATAATTCCTTTGAAACGAATACGTTTGTATTTCCCACAAGCGCATTCCCAATCTTTTGTTGGACCAAAAATTTTCTCGCAAAAAAGACCATCTTTTTCTGGCTTTAATGTTCGATAGTTGATTGTTTCAGGTTTCTTGACTTCTCCATTAGACCATGTTCGGATTGCATCTGCTGAGGCGAGTCCTATACGGAGTTGATCGAATTCATTTACATCTATCATTCTTATCTATCTCCTAATCCTTATCGAATTCCACTTGCGCGACTTGCACGTGCAGCTTCTCTGGCCGCATCTTCTTCATCGGTTCCTCGCTCCGGTCGGGAGATATCTATCCCTAATCCTTCACTGGTACGGAAGACATCTTCATCAATCTCACGCATTTCGACTTGAGCCCCTTCAAGGTCTAGAACCTCTACGTTTAAGCAAAGTGATTGCATTTCTTTGACAAGAACCTTGAAGCTTTCGGGAATACCGGGTTCCGGTATATTATCTCCCATGACTATGGATTCATATACTTTGATTCTTCCCAATACGTCATCGGATTTCGTAGTCAACAACTCTTGCAAGCAGTATGCGGCACCATATGCTTCCAAAGCCCAAACTTCCATTTCTCCAAATCGTTGACCACCAAATTGTGCTTTACCTCCTAGAGGTTGTTGAGTGATCATACTGTAGGGTCCAGTTGACCTTGCATGTATCTTGTCATCTACAAGGTGATGCAATTTGAGAACATACATGTAACCAGCCATTATTGGGTTATCAAATGGTTCACCGCTTCTTCCATCATATAGTTGGACTTTCCCGTCTGATTGAATTAGGCGCTCACCGTTATTGGATTCTGGGTTCAGATTCTCAAAAATTTGTTGGATTGTTGGATGTTTCCCAGCAAGGTCTTCTTCATCCCACTTTGCTCCATCGAAGACAGGTGTGGAAATGAATTTAGCCGGAGTAGTTTTCGGCCTCGTTTTCTTTGCTGTATTTGATATTGGCTCGTCTCCAACAGATTTGCCGTTTATGTCCCAACCCCACCTAGCTGCATACCCTAAGTGTGCTTCTAGGACTTGTCCTATATTCATTCGAGAGGGAACGCCCAATGGGTTCAGAACGACATCAACGGGAGTTCCGTCCTCCATGAACGGCATATCTTCTATCGGCAGAACGGTTGAAATCACGCCTTTATTTCCATGCCTACCTGCGAGTTTATCTCCAACGCTGATTTTTCTTTTTTGAGCCACATAAACACGAACTAGTTCGTTTACTCCTGGTTGTAATTCTGCGCCATGTTCTCCATCACGCACGAATTTATCAATAGCGATTACCGTTCCGGTTTCACCATGAGGAACGACAAGTGAAGTGTTTCGGACTTCTTTAGCTTTCTCTCCAAAGATTGCTCTTAGGAGTCTTTCTTCGGGTGTTAGTTCTGTTTCTCCCTTTGGAGTGACTTTCCCGACCAAAACATCACCTGGACCGACTTCTGCACCTATTCTAATGATTCCATCTTCGCCAAGGTCAGCAAGCATCTCTTCAGAGATATTGGGAATATCTCGAGTGATTTCTTCTGACCCCAACTTGGTATCACGCGCATCTATTTCATGTTGATGGATATGGATTGACGTTAAGACATCATCCTTTACCAATCTCTCACTAATAATGATTGCGTCTTCAAAGTTATATCCTCTCCATGGCATGAATGCGACGAGAAGGTTCTTGCCTAACGCGAGTTCTCCCAAGTCCGTTGATGGACCGTCAGCTAGCACGTCGCCTTTTCGTATCTTGTCCCCTTCGCTTACGAGAGGTTTCTGGTTTATGCACGTATCTTGGTTTGATCTCTGGAATTTCTTTAGTTTGTATGTTTTTCTTCCGAGAGTTTTCTCTGCCTCGTACATAACTGTCAAAGTTCTTCCCGTAATCTCAGCAATAACCCCGTTGCCTTCTGCAATAATCATATCTGCTGCATCAAACGCGGCTCTTTGCTCTATCCCGGTTCCGATGTAGGGAGCTTCTGTTTGGAGAAGCGGCACTGCTTGCCTCTGCATATTAGCTCCCATAAGTGCGCGGTTGGCATCATCATGCTCTAGGAACGGAATTAACGCAGTTGCAACTGAAACTATTTGGCGAGGAGAGACGTCCATTAACTGGACTTCCTCCGGAGCGACATATGAAATTTCAGTTGTGGCACCGAAGAAAACTTCTTGCTCTAGAGCTGTTTTGAGGCCCTGAAGTGTAGCTGCCTGAGGAGAACGTCTTACGAGAACTCTGTCGCGTAGAAAGTTACCTTTCTCATCAATGGGAGCATTGGCTTGGGCTACGACGTATTCTTCTTCTTCATCAGCAGCAAAGTATCGAATTTCTTCTGTCACTCGACCGTTTTTAACCACGCGATATGGGGATTCTATAAATCCAAAGTCATTAACCTTCCCGTAGCTTGCTAGTGCTCCGATAAGGCCGATGTTTGGACCTTCGGGAGTTTCTATGGGACACATTCGGCCGTAATGGCTGAAGTGGACATCTCTAACTTCAAAACCAGCTCGTTCTCTTGAAAGTCCTCCTGGACCCAACGCTGATAAACGGCGTCGGTGTGTCAACCCTGATAGTGGATTAACTTGATCCATGAATTGGGACAGTTGTGAAGTTCCAAAAAACTCCTTTATAGAAGCTACTACGGGGCGTATATTTATAAGCGACGTAGGAGTGATCCCTTCAACGTCTTGGGTTGTCATACGCTCGCGGACCACACGTTCCATTCGGGACAAACCGATACGGACTTGATTCTGAATAAGTTCACCGACGCTTCTTATTCGCCTGTTAGCGAAATGATCCTGGTCATCTAGTCTGTACCCTGGTTCAAATTTCATTAGGTGTAGTAGGTAAGTGCTAGCAGCAAGAACTTCAGAAGGGCTTAGAACAGTTGCGTCTTCTTCTGGACGCTCTAGTTTAACTCCGAATAGCTTCTCTATCTTGTCTATTTCTGGACCTAATTTCCTGTTTAGTTTATATCTACCTACTCGAGAAAGGTCATACCTGCGGCTTTCAAAGAAAGCATTACGAAAATAATTTCTCGCTGCATCAAGATTTTGTGGTTCACCTGGGCGAACTCTCCTATAGATCTCAAGCAAAGCATCTTCTTGCTTATTTTCATCTGAGACTTTCTCTAATTCCTTTAGATACTGTGGTTCAAGGAAATCAAAATGTTTAACAAAGTTTGGTAGGAAATTTGGGTGGTTCTCTTCATCAAAACCGAGAGCTCGGATGAGGGTAAATATGCTTAGCCGGCGCTTCCTAGCTATACGAGTTCCAGCGGTTGGGTCCTTTCCCGGTTTTTGCTCAACGTCAAATTCAATCCATTCACCCCTGTATGGATGGATCGTCCCAGTTACTAATTGATTTCTCGCAAGGTTACGTAAACGGTACCTTTCACCAGGTTGGAAAATAACGCCTGGTGATCGAACTAACTGAGAGACAACAACCCGTTCTGTTCCATTGATAACAAAGGTGCCCTCCTCGGTCATCATCGGGAACTCACCGATAAATACTATCTGCTCTTTGAGTTCTCCGGTGTCGCGGTTTCCAAATCTAGCCCTAACAAGAATTGGCGAGGTGTAGCTGATTTGATTCGCTTTGCATTCCGCGACCGTGTATTTAGGTCCTGGGTTGAGATCTGAATCACGTGGGTCAAATTCAAGTTCAAGTTGTAGCGTCTCCGAAAAGTCTGTAATTGGACTTATATCTTTAAAAGTATTTGCTAAACCCTCATTTAGGAACCATTTGAAAGATTCCCTTTGAACGGCAATAAGGTCGGGAAGGTCTAGAACTTCATCTAGATTTGCGAATGAGTATCGGTTACGGATTTGAGACAAGGATTACTCCTCAATATGAAGGGTGGGTATGGACAGTATTGTTTAACTTACGATGGGTTCTTTAGAGCAGAGAGCTAACTACTCCTTCTTATCAGTCGGTTTGAACGCGCGCAGGGCCATGAAATTCATCGTGGGAAACGCACATGGGCAGAATTAGAAGTCTATGTGCAATTTAGGCAAACACAAAGCAATTTTACGTCAATTTTTCAAATTCAAAATTTTTTCTTCTACCCCAATAGTGGAGGGTTCTTCCAAATTTCTTTTAAATTGGGCAAACCCTTAACAGTTAGCGTTGATATTATTTTGAATTATTGAATTTCGACTGATGCTCCAGCGGCTTCGAGCGCTTCTTTAGCTTTATCTGCATCCTCTTTAGAGGCACCTTCAATAACGGGCTTTGGTGCAGATTCAACTAATTCTTTCGCTTCTTTAAGTCCTAAAGAGGTCAAACCTCGGACTTCTTTGATGACTTGAATTTTCTTGTCACCTGCTCCGGTAAGCACAACATCAAATGAGCTCTTCTCTTCTCCGGCTTCGCCTCCACCTTCTGCTGGAGCGGCGGCAACAGCGGCAACAGGTGCTGCAGCAGTTACACCGAATTTTTCTTCGAACTCACTTAAAAGCTCACTAAGTTCTAAGACACTCATATTAGCTATTGCTTCAAGTACCTCTTCTTTGGTAGTCATAATTTAACTCTCCTCATTTTCTTTGGCTTCGCCATCGATTTTTTCATTCTCCGGGGGTTCACTATCTGAGTCCTCGGCTTGTGTTTCTTCAGCTTCAGGTGTTTCCTCAGCTTCAGGTGTTTCCTCAGCTTCAGGTGTTTCCTCAGCTTCAGGTGTTTCCTCAGCTTCAGGTGTTTCCTCAGCTTCAGGTGTTTCCTCAGCTTCAGGTGTTTCCTCAGCTTCAGGTGTTTCTGTCCCTATACCTCCAGCCTCAATAAGAGCAGATAAGGCGAAAGCGAATTTTTGAGGTAATGCATTAAGCAATCCGGCGAATGTTTGCAAAGGTGCTGCAATTCCACCTGCAAGTCGAGCAAGGAGTTCATCTCTTGGAGCTATCTTTGAGAGTGCTATGATCTCATCGGTTGAAAGTAGATTCCCGTCAAGCATCCCTCCTTTTATTACCAAGCTCTCATTTGTTTTTGAAAAATCTGTTAACGCTTTAGCAATTGTTACTGGATCGCCCGGAGTGCCATCTGGGCGAGTTCCAGTAAATGCAATTGCAGTAGGCCCAACAAGCAATTCATCTATTTCAAGATTCAGTTCTTTAGCAGCAAAACGAACTAACGTGTTTTTGTAAACCTTGTATTCACCACCTGCGTCGCGCATAGCGTGTCTGAGAACTGCCATATCGGTAACAGTCAGTCCACGGTATTCAGTTAAGACTATTGCGTCGGCATTTGAAAACTTCTCTTGCACTTCGGCAACGATGGCTACTTTTTGTGGTTTGGGGTCTCCCATAGGAGATCCTTTCTTTCTGATGTCCCAAAAAAAAATTTGGAGCGATGCCAACGGCAAACGCTCCAGTGATCTAGATAGTTTACCTCCACCGGCGAATGTAAAACATTCCTTAAGCACATTGTGCACCGAGTTTCTACGGCATTGATTTTGTTCTCATAAACCATACCGCCAAAATCTATTGTCGCAACCCTAAAGGACCGGTCAACTACTTTTTTTGACTAGGTCTTAGAGATTGTTTTCGTCAATTTTTATCCCAGGTCCCATGGTTGAACTCACGACAACTTTTTTTATATATTTTCCTTTGGCCCCAGATGGCTTCACTCTTTGCAACTCTTCTATAACTGTTTCGAAATTAGCAAGAAGTGAAGCTTCATCGAAACTAGCCTTACCTATGGCCACTTGGATGTTTCCGAATTTGTCGGTCCGGTACTCTACCATTCCGCCCTTGAATTCTTTCACTGCTTTGGCGACGTTATCGGTAACCGTTCCAGTTTTAGGATTGGGCATAAGGCCTCTTGGGCCTAATACCCGACCAAGTTTTCCAACGACCGGCATCATCTCGGGTGTAGCTATAGCGATATCAAAATCAAACGTTCCTTTTTCAATCTGCTCTGCCAAATCAGTATCGCCGACGATATCTGCCCCTGCCTCTTTCGCTTGCAAGGCAGCTTCCCCCTGCGCAAATACAGCAACTCGGACATCTCTTCCGGTTCCAGATGGAAGCGCAACAGTCCCCCTGATCATCTCTTCTGCCTTTTTCGGATCTACTCCCAGGCGACAAACTAACTCAATGGTTTCATCAAATTTAGCTGTCGCTAAATTCTTTGAAAGAGCTAACGCTTCTGAAGCTGCGAACGCCTCTTCGCGATCAAATGATTTTGTCGCATTGTCGTATCGTTTTCCACTTGCCATATCGAACCTTATCCTTTCTTTGGAATCACTATGATTCAACCGTTGGGTTCTCCCTCTATGTTAACTTTCAACTTGTTGAGGTCTTCAAGTTGAAGCTTTCCCTAATGAACTTCAATCCCCATACTTCTCGCCGTTCCCGTGACTTGTAATTTTGCTTGGTCTAGGTCATCCGTATTTAGATCTGGAAGTTTTGTCTGTGCAATTTCTGCGATTTGAGCATCGGAAACAGAACCAGCCATTTCCCTTCCAGGGTTTTGGCTAGCTTTATCAAGCCCAGCTGCTTGACGAAGGAGAAATGAAGTTGGAGGTGTTTTAGTGATGAAAGAAAATGTTCGATCCTCATAGATCGTAATTTCCACAGGGACCACCTGGCCGCGTTTATCTTCGGTTCTCGCGTTGTATTCCTTACAGAAGTCCATAATGGCAATACCGTGAGGCCCTAGAGCGGTTCCGACTGGAGGTGCAGGCGAAGCCTGCCCAGCTGGGATCTGGATTTTTACTACTGCAGCAACTTCTTTTTCTGCCATTTCCTATCACTCCTGAATAAATTTTCAGCAGACGTCAATATACCTGTAAATCTTGTGAGTGGTTCATTCAGGTCAACGAATCTTTTTAAACACTTGATTCTGTTAGGCGACTACATGCTGAAGAATCCAATACCTCAACATGGCCATTGGGGTTTATAACTGACCGTTCTTCTATTTTGACTGACAAGTCTCTGATGGCAGTACTCGCAGTCTGGGTGAAAGCGGAGGGGTAAATTGCGTGAACTAAACAAGCGAAACCAGCTTTTATAAGTGCTGCTGAAACTCGAACAGCGAACTTAAAGTGTTTTAAATATGTTTCGCCAACCGTCGCTGGGTGCGAAGTGAATTGCTTCTTTATTCCCATGTAATGACAGTAACGCATTACTGGAGCATATATTTATCAAATAATTGCGCTATTTCACCTTAAATTTAAAATTTATGAGCATATTTAGCTTTATAGTGCAATATTATTTTACTTATGGATGATATTGATAAAAAAATTATTGACTTACTACAAGTAGATGCGAGGTTATCAGCTAGAGAAATTGCTGAACATGTTGGACTTACACCTGCTCCTTGCTGGCGAAGAGTTCAACGACTAGAAAGCGAAGGGATAATTTCTTCACGAGTAGCACTCGTAAATCCTATTAAAGTAAACCTTTCTGTGTCTGCGGTAGTAGAAATCCGCACTAACCGCCACAACGCTGAATGGTTAAGACAATTCACAAGCGCGGTAGAAAAATTTCCTGAAATTATCGAAGCGTATAGAACAAGTGGTGAGGTTGACTACATGCTTCGAGTTGTCGCTCCAGATATGGAAACATATGACCATTTCTATAAGAAACTTGTTGAGGAGGTGGATCTATACGATGTTCGGAGTCATTTCGTTATGGAAGAAATGAAGAACACTACCGCCCTCCCATTACAATATTGTTGAATACCGCAAATTCAATTTTATAGTTTCGCCACTTGAGCAAATTCCAATTCAACTGGTGTCTCTCGCCCAAAGATATTCACCAAGACTTTTAATTTAAGTTGGTCTTCATTTATCTCAATGATCTCACCAGAGAAATCTGCAAAAGGTCCTTCTTTAACTCGAACTGTTTCACCTTCTTCGTAACCCAATCTTGGCTTTGCTCGTTTGGTGGTCTGCCCATCAGCTTCGCCTTCAGTTCCAAGAAAATTCTCTACTTCTTTCCTCGGGAGGGATGTTGGCTTATTTGCTGAGCCAACGAAGCCAGTAATTCCTGGTGTGTTTCGGATGACATTCCAAACATCGTCGTTCATCCGACACCGAACCAAGATATACCCAGGAAACATTTTTTTCTGAACTTCTACTCTTTTCCCCTGTTTGAATTCCACTACATTTTCAAGAGGAATCACAACTTCATGAATTGAGTCTTCTTTGTCCATTGATTGGATCCTCTGAGCGAGATTCCCCTGCACTTTATTTTCATAACCAGACTGAGTGTGCACCACATACCATTTCCCTGGCCGGTCATAAGGGCTAACAACCTTTGGTGCTTTGTCTTCTTTCTCAAAAATCAAACCTTCTTCGGAAACGGCGTCTCCGCTCTCACCGTTACTGTCAACTACGTCAGTCACAACGGGTGATTCTTGATCAAGTTTTTGTTCTTCAGCATCAAGTAATTGTTCAAATTTGGAATCTGTTTCAGATCCTAAATGGTTATCTTCTATTTCTTCATTGGTGGCAATATTATCCATTTGTTCTTCTCATTTTCTGGGGGTGTTATCAACGTTCAAATAGCTTAAGCAGGCCTTCACCAAATCCCCAATCCATAAGGGCAATCATTGAAGTAACAATGACTAAGGTAATTAGAACCACAATTGAATAGTTTATGACTTCTGACCGTGTAGGCCAGGCAACCTTTCGTAGCTCTGCTCGGACTTCTGAAAGGTATTTTCTGAAACCTACGCGCTCTTCTTTTTGCTGGCGACCGGCAGGTTGACGGCGAGTGGCAATAGGGGTGCCATCTTCACCGAGTTCACCTCTTTTTTGTAGTGCTCTTTTTTGTTCACGATTTAGGGACATAACTGTTCCTTGTTGACGATTCGTTTTGTCTTTTCAATTGTATTTTACTTTTGGGGATTTAATGCAAACTCGCAGGGCAGGAGGGACTCGAACCCCCAACCGCCGGTTTTGGAGACCGGTGCTCTACCAATTGAGCCACTGCCCTAAAGGATGACTTACAGAGGATACCACCGTAAACGCTATTTAATCTTCTAATGCATTCATAGCATGTGATCTTTTCTATTTATACAATCCACTGTAAAATTGGATTAGGAGGAATCTACAAATCGTTGCATCACTACAACGTCCAGCCACCTTCCAAATTTTCTCCCTGTTTCCCTCTCTCGCCCCACTTCTTTAAATCCAGCCTTTGTATGTGTTGCGATGGATCCATCTGATTCGCCGCTGATCCTTGCAATAACGGTGTGGAATCCATGCTCTGATGCTTTTTCAATTAAGGCATCCAGTATCGACAAACCAACCCCTTGACCTTGTTTATCTGGTCGGACATAAACAGAGTCCTCTACGGTTGTGCTGTACGCGGGTCGTCTCTGGTAACGAGATAATGATCCAAATCCGATCACTTCTCCTTGGGATTCTGCTATGAGAACGACGTGGGCGCCGGATCTCTCTGACAACCATTCGCGCTGTTCTTCAAGAGTTCTAGGAGTTAGGTCAAAAGTAGCGGTCCCAGAAGTGACTTCATTGTTATAAATCTCTCTAATAGATTCTGCATCACCTATTTGTGCTATTCGTATTTCCATAGAATAACCCCCACTGTGGTATGAACTAACTTAACTGTTTGTAGCGGCGGACAGATTTGAACTGTCGACCTCTCGATTATGAGTCGAGCGCTCTTACCTACTGAGCTACGCCGCCAAGGAATTAAACTCTATCTAATTATTAGATGAGCTCCCTGAGAGAATTGAACTCTCGACCTTCTCCTTACCATGGAGACGCTCTACCGACTGAGCTAAGGGAGCGTAGACAACTGTCTATGCTATTGGTTATGATGCCACGGTGTGGGAGAGGTCCCAACCTCAAACGTATTAAATGTAAAGGTGTTCTAGGCATTTAAAAGAAGCCATAATCCGAGAACGCTATAAACAACCATTACAAGAAACATGACGTACTGACTACGAACAGCGTCTTTCTCTGAGAATGAACTTACAGCTCTATCATGCGCAACAATCACGCCAGCGATATGTCCTGAAACAACTCCTATTGCCTGCACCCAAGCAATCACAGTCGCATTAGCTAGATTGAAGTTAATGCGACTCCCGCTTGCCCCAAATAGGTCCCACCCTTTACCAAATGGATCTGATAGTTGGAAAAAAAAAGTCTGACTTTCGTCTATAGCCAATTGGAGGTAGTGGGCAAGGGTGTACCCAAAAACTATTGGAACAAGCGATGGAGCAAATATCTTAGCCAAGAGTCTCGGTTTTTGGTCCGTGAGGTTAGCCATAAATTTTACAGAAATAAGGAAGAGTAAAGCTATCACCGCTATTGAATCAATCAGGCCAAATAGGCGAATAGCGGCATTCGCCCAACCTGTTTTACGCCCAACTAAATCTCTCCACATTTCTGATTCACCGAATCCATCAAAGGTAACGCCACCCAAGACGACAAGAAGTGTCGCTACTTCTGGGCTTGAGAAGCGGGAAGATGAAAGACCGCTAAGAGGGATTCGGAAACGAATTGATTTATGGCTTATGTGTAATGGCGCCATTTGGGCTAGTAGTCGAAAGTGGACTGCGAAGGTGTCCCCCACCTGAAGCCAATCCCGGCCCCAAAGAATAGAACCAGTAATTAGACAGGTTGAATATACAAGCATGCCTAGAGCAAGAAAAAAAGGCGAGTCCCCACTAGGGTGTATCAACTCAAAGAATAGAAAGCTGAACGCCCCTATCGGAGCAAACCAATGACTCCAAGTTGGGATTGCATAAGAATTCGTTAGGTTACGGCGTTCTAGAAACTGTGCGATCGTGTCAAAAGGGCTGAGGACTTTCCATATATCCCCTAAGAAGCAAGTGAGGATTTGCAGGATAACCCAAAAAATTACATATAAAGTCACCGGGTTTAGGTTCTGGTCTGAGTTGTTGGTCCCAAAAAGTCCAGTAACTAATACTAGAAAGAATAACCCCATTGAAAGAATCCTGATTAGCGGTTCACTAGTTTTTGCTATTCTGGACAGGTTAGGTAAGGTCCGCCCCGTCTCATGAAATGTGAGTTTTGGTTGTCGCCAGGATGCCCCTAATGAAACAAAGGAGATTACTAGTGCGGCAGTTGCTGCCCAAGTAAATTGCCATAAGGGGATTGGAAGGTCTCCTCGAGATCCTAACCCATGCCCGAGAACATCAAGGATCACTAACTCACCAAGAGTTCTGTTATGAAGACACCCGAGTACTCAAACTCAACTTCAAAGATTCCTGAGGCGTTAATCTCAAAACCAAAATAGTTCTCAGAACGATTAGAGGAGACCTCACCCATGAGATCAACTCCATGGACATGAACGACTTCATCTACATCAGAAACAACAGAGAACACTATTTGATCTCCATTAGAAACCGAAACACGATCCTCGGAAGTAACGACTGTCCCATCACGAAATTCAATTTCTATCACCACATCGGCAACGTCTGGTGAAACACTCATCATCATGTTTGATGAGCCATGGTCGTGATCGTGGCTATGACCATGGTTGTCTCCACTGTCTTGAGACTCTTCAACGGCGTGATCATGAGTTTCCCCTGTTAACATCGCCCATGCTACATGGTCACTACAAGGCATAAACCATGTCTTGCCATCCATGAGGTGCTCATGACTTCCATCACATCCTAATTCAATAGCGCGCTGTTTAGCCTCTGAAGCCTGAAGGAACATGCCAGGACCTGGATCTACATCTCTAGTTCCTGTAGCTGCCACAGTTATTTCACTTTGGCTCCCGCAAGCTGGAATAAAAATCAAAAAAACTGTGATTACAGAAATCCATAACCGTAGAGTTTTCATTGATCTCCTTTCCCCCATTATTCTAGACGCCCGTCTTGAATGCCGAATCTAGGCTCAAATCTAGTTCTTAAATTTTGTGGGCCGGGGAGGATTTGAACCTCCGAAGGCTAACGCCGACGGGTTTACAGCCCGTTCCCTTTGGCCACTCGGGCACCGACCCTGAAGTGGTGATACTAGCGTTAGTCTCACAAGATCCCACCCCCAGAGACTAGATAAGATAATTTAACAATTCCGATATCTCAAACTGGGTGACTTTGTAATAAGAATAGGGAATTTGGGATATGCGAATTAGTATTTCATGAACTAACGATATTTAAATGGAAGGACCAGAATGCCCTCGTTTGATGCTACCTCAACAGTTAACATGCAAGAGGTAAGGAACGCAACAGATCAAGCTTCCAGAGAAGTAGGTCAACGTTATGACTTTAAGGACACGAATAGCTCAATTGATCTTTCAGAAACAGCTATAGATATTGAATCTTCTTCAGATGACAGACTAAATGCCCTACGGACAGTTCTTGAAGAAAAGCTGGTTAAGCGAAAGGTTTCTCTTAAAGCATTAGACCGTCTTCAGGTTCAAGATGCTGCAGGAGGACGAAGACGCCAAACCATTGCTTTAGCTTCTGGCATTAATTCAGAAAAAGCCAAAGACATCAACAAGTTTATAAAGGCGTTGGGCCTAAAGGGAATTCAGTCGCAGACCCAGGGTGACCAGGTTCGTGTCTCAGGAAAAAAACGAGATGATTTACAAAATATTATTACTGCTCTGAAGGACAACGATTTCGGAATACCTTTGCAATTTGGAAACTTCCGAGATTAAAGCAGATTGTAGGGGCAAAAATGCCGGCGTGGACATGGAACATTGAATTGCCTGAAGGAAGCGATGTAGTTATTTTTGACCTTGACGGTGTAATTAGTGATGCATCTCATCGACAGCACTTTCTCAAGAACGTAGAGAAGGATTGGGATGGGTTTTTCTCTGCGTGTACTAAGGACCCTCCGATTGCATCGGGAGTGAGACTGATTAATCTCATTAGTGAATTTAAAGGGATTATCATTCTCACGGCACGTCCTGTGATTGTTCAATCGGAAACTCTTGATTGGCTGAGTCGCCATGGTGTCAGTTGGAATGCCTTGATCATGCGTTCGGACCAAGACCATTTAGGGTCTGCGGAAATGAAACTCTCAGCTGTCGGTGAAATTTTAGCTGCTTCTTTAAATCCAATTCTGGTTTTCGATGATGATCCGAAAAATATCGCAATGTTTAAGAAACACAGTATTCCTCCAGTTTCTGTACATAGCGGTTATTACGATTAATTGCAGTAGTTTCTCTGCTTTTACAGTCAAGTATTTTCGTAAGTGTGAAATTTTGTTATTAATAATAGTCGTTATTAAACTTAAATGTATGAAGGAGTTTGATGCCGGCGGTAGCTAGGAAAATTGATATTGCGTGTTCAGTAGCAGAAGCATGGGAAGTTCTAGCAGCGTTTGAGGATATCTCAGAATGGGCCGAGAATGTCTCGCATTCTTGCCTGCTATCAAAGCAGTTAGAAGGAGTAGGTACTTGTCGCAGAATACAGACTGGCAATTCTGCAGTAACCGAGCATGTCACGAGATGGGAAGATTCAAGATATTTAGCATACGAAATACGGGGATTGCCTCCGGTTTTCAAACATGTTTTGAATACTTGGTCGCTAGAACCAAGCAGAATTGGCGTTCAATTAACACTAACCATTGAGATAATTCCTATTCGTCGACCTGCTACGCCTATCGCCGGTTTAGCCTGCCTAGCATTTGGAAGAATTAATGCAGGCATGCTTAAAGACCTTAAAGAGTTTATAGAGAACGTAAAGCCGTTAAAAAAACTTGAAGATCAGATATCGCTTCTGAAGCAAAAGATTATTGAATTGGAATCCCGAAATGAATAATACAAACCAGCCCGATGTAATTATTTTTATGACAGATGAAGAACGAGCAATCCCTCCATATGAAACACCAGAAGTTCTGGAGTGGCGAAATAAAACACTTAGCGGTCGAAATTGGTTCAAAGAAAATGGGGTAAGTTTTAATCGACACTACACAGGGTCTTTGGCATGTGTGCCGAGTCGCCCGACGCTTTTTACCGGTCAGTTTCCTGACGTGCACGGTGTTACACAAACTGACGGCTTAGGAAAAGACGAACATGACTCGCGAATGAGATGGTTACTCCCTCGGGAGGTTCCAACAATTGGTCATTGGTTTAGAGCAGCGGGATATGACACCCACTACGACGGTAAATGGCATATCAGCCATGCAGATCTGATAGACGAAGCAACAGGAAACCCCTTAGCGACTAACACATCTGATGGTACTGTCCTACAGGACTCTGTTGACCGTTACCTAGCGGAGAACCCGCTCAACGAATTCGGCTTCTCAGGTTGGGTTGGGCCAGAACCTCATGGGGCGCTGATTGCTAATACTGGGTTTATTCGCGACCCGCTAATCGCTGATAGGACAGTTAAATGGCTTGAAGAAAGATATTTGAAACGAAGCTTAGGTGATAAGGATGCTCAAAAACCGTTTCTTCTGGTTGTGAGCTTTGTTAATCCACACGACATTGTGCTTTTGCCTATGTTTATTCGGAGACCAGATATCAACCCAATCACACCTTCTGAACTTGATCCGCCAGATATCCCTATACCTCCCACCCGATATGAAGATTTGTCCACGAAACCTGCAGCCCAGATCGCGTACAAGAATTCTTATTACTCCGGATATGGCCCCCAACGAGTTGTGCAGGGAGCGTACGAAAACAACGAGCAGGAATATAGGAATCTTTATTACCGTTTACATTTAGAAGTCGATGGCCCTCTCGAGAGAGTTCGAAAAGCACTCACTGTTGATAATTCTCGGGAGAAGGTAATCTTTAGAACTTCAGATCATGGAGACCTACTGGGAGCTCACGGTGGTCTTCACCAGAAATGGTTTAACCTTTACGACGAGGCGACAAGAGTTCCTTTTGAAATAGTTAAATGCGGAAACGAAATTGGCCCTAAAGGAATCGTTGATTCAGTTCCGACTTCACATGTTGATTTAATCCCAACTGCCTTGGCGCTCGCAGGGCTGGATCAACACGAATTAGAACAGCGTCTAGCACCATTGTTCTCAGAATTTCACCCGCTTCCAGGAAAGGATTTAAGCCCACTTTTGGTAGATCCTGAAATAGAGCAATTCAAAAACAGGGCAATTTACTTTATGACACGGGATAACATGCTCGAAGGCGACACCCTTGCCTCTGGACTAGCTCGTGGTCTAGGGAAAGCCGATAATCCGCCACGACCATTAAAAATACAGGTCCCTCCACACGTGAGTACTAATTTTGAGGGGATCGTAGTCGGAATCACATGTAGCGAAATTCCCGAAATTAATGATTCTTTATGGAAAATAACCCGTGCTCATGATGATCCGGAAACATGGACTATTCCGAACGAGGCTAATCTATCGTCGTCCGGCGCAATGGGTGAAACATACAGAACTGAAATGATACCTGACCAGTATGAGTTATATGATTTGACGAATGACCCCATTGAATCAGTGAACCTCTGGAACGAACCAAATGTAAAGGATGTATTTGATTACATGAGGCGACGACTTAATCGAGAGAGAATTCATTCGCTTCCGAAGCGGAATAATCCGCGGCCCTATGTTAAGAGAAAGCCACCGGATGCACAGTTAGCGGGGCAGAAACCACCAGCTCTAGCTATGGGTTTGCGCGCCCTCTTACGTAAAGCAGGTTTGCATCCCGAGGATACAGAAGAGTTCGGAAAAGATGTAACCGGTAAGAAAGCGTTGATAGTTTGCACCAATACAGATCAAATGTTGAATGGTAAACCTACTGGCGTTTTTGCTTCGGAAATGACTGTTCCCTATTACATTTGGAGTGATGCTGGAATGGATGTTGACTTGGCGAGTCCTCTGGGTGGCGTAATACCCGTTGACCCTCAGTCCTATAGGCCAGTAATGAGAACTCGCCACGATGATAGATCTCTCAAAGATGGTTACCTCCAGAAAAAGCTTTCTGAATCGTCAGCTATTGAAGATGTAAATATTGATAAATATGATGTGATTTATTTTGCTGGAGGTTGGGGAGCAGCATTTGATCTGGGATTTTCCGAAGCTGTTGGCGAGAAGGTAACAGAAGCGAATAAAAAAGGAAAGATTCTTGGCGGAGTGTGCCATGGCCCACTTGGTTTCCTTAAAGCCAAAGCTTTAAATGGCGAGCCCTTAGTTAAAGGACGCCGTGTCACCGGTGTAACCGATAAGCAAATTCGGGACTTACGTATAACCGCTACTCCTCATCATCCAGAAACGGAATTAAGACGACTTGAAGCTGATTTCCGTTGCACTCACCGATTCAGAGATCCATTTGCAAATTGGTGGGAAGTGGATGGAAATATTATTACTGGGCAGAATCAGAATGCTGCTCCTATGGTTGCTCGGGAGATAATGAAACTTCTAGCAAAGACGTAAATTGGCAATGCAGCAAAGAAAGAATCTAACTTAATTAATCCTCTGAAGAAACTCGGGCACCTTCTTGGATTTCAGAAACTACGTTTGTATCAGCCAGTGTTGTCGTATCACCGAGATCTCGGCCTTCTGCAACATCGCGTAGAAGGCGGCGCATGATTTTCCCAGATCGTGTTTTTGGAAGATCTGGGACTAGAAAAACTGCCTTTGGTCGTGCTATAGGTCCGAGCTTTTCTGCTACGTGAGCCCTTATCCCATCACGGAGTTCTTTGGAGGATTCAAAACCACCCCGGAGTATGACGTAGCCAATTATTGCCTGCCCTGTTGTGTCATCTGCTGCTCCTACAACAGCTGCCTCTGCGACGCTTGGGTGGTCAACAAGTGCTGATTCAACTTCAGCTGTTGAAATTCTATGACCGGAAATATTCATTACATCATCAACTCTTCCGAGAAGCCATAAGTAGCCCCCGTGATCTATTTTTACGCCGTCTCCGGCAAAGTACTTTCCTTCGTAGGTACTCCAATAAGTTTGAAGGTACCTTTCGGGATCACCCCAGATTCCCCTTAGCATCGACGGCCACGGGCGGGTAATTGTGAGATACCCTCCGCCTTGTTCTACTTTGTTCCCTCCATCATCTACAACTTCAGCGAAAACGCCAGGAATTGTGAAACAAGCAGATCCAGGTTTAGTTGTGGTTACACCAGGGAGTGGGGTAATCATGTGACCTCCTGTTTCTGTCTGCCACCACGTATCAACAATCGGCGTTTCCGAATTTCCAATATTTTCGTGATACCACATCCAAGCTTCAGGATTTATTGGTTCTCCGACTGTTCCAAGCACTCTAAGTGAACTCAGGTCATGATTTTCTAGTTCGCCACTTCCCCATTTCATGAATGTTCTGATAGCTGTGGGGGCAGTGTACAACTGAGTCACGTTGTACCTATCAATAATGTCCCATAACCGATCTTTTGACCACCCAAGGCGGTCTGGGCCGTCTCTTAATCCTTCCCTTGGAGTATCAGGAGTTCCTTCGTACATTACTGAAGTGCAACAATTAGCTAAAGGCCCATAGACGATATAGCTATGACCTGTGACCCACCCAATGTCTGCTGCGCACCAATAGATATCTGTTTCTGGTTGCAAATCAAAGATGTACTTGTGGGTGAAAGCAACCTGGGTTAAATAGCCGCCTGATGTGTGCATTATTCCTTTTGGTTTTGCAGTCGTTCCTGATGTATACAAAAGATAGAGAAGTTGTTCTGAAGGCATAGGCTCCGCCGGACAATCCGGAGAAGCATCGTGCATTAGATCATGCCACCAGTAATCTCGATTCTCTTTCATATCAACTGATGCATTACATCTATTCACCACAACTACACTTTCCACTGTCGGGGCTCCTGATTTTAGAGCTGCATCAACATTTACCTTTAGTTCTGATGGTTCACCTCTTCTATAGCCGGCATCCGCAGTGATAATAACTTTTGTTCCAGCATCTTCGCACCGGTCAATTATCGCATCGGGACTGAACCCGCCGAAAATCACTGAGTGGGCTACACCTATTCGAGCACAAGCAAGCATCGCTATAGGTAATTCCAATATCATTGGCATGTAAATAGCGACTGTGTCGCCGCGGTTAAGACCAAAACCTTTCAATACATTTGCAAACTTTGAAACTTCAATGAGTAACTCACTATAAGTTATTGCTTTCGTGTCTCCTGGTTCTCCCTCCCAATGAAAAGCAACTTTGTCTCCTTTCCCATTTTCAACGTGGCGATCTAAACAATTGTATGAAATGTTTAGTTGCCCATCAGCAAACCATTTCGCATAGGGGAGATCCCATTCAAGAATTGTGGTGAAGTCTTTATCCCAAGTGAGTAACTCTCTCGCTTGCCTAGCCCAAAAAGCTTCAAAGTCCGCCTCTGCTTCTTCGTAAAGTGAACTGTCATTTATCAAAGCTGACTGTGCAAATTCATTCGACGGTGGAAATGTCCTATTCTCTACATAGAACTCTTCAATAGCTGGATTATCTGCCATTCTTAGCCCCCTTTTGCATAGTTCTTCTTAAGACATTACTCCTATGCGTCACATGGAGCGACCTAAAGAGAAGATTTAACTTCCCACTCAATAACTTTGAATCCTCCTAATCCATTTGCATCAAGTAGAGCTTCTGATTCCGTTACCCGACTCCTTGCTTCAATAGCAGCAAGATCTGGTTTATGAGCATTCTGTAACCAGTATTCCTTACCTTCAGTTACGAATGTTTCAATCCCAAGTTCAATAAGCCATTGTCTCTGTGTTCTTATTGATGATGGTTGCCGTACTCGACCTAGTTGACTTATGTCCACATCGCATGTGATATCTTTCGCTCCTGGGTTTAGTAGGGGGTCATCTGATTGTTGGTGTTGCATGTAGGTTCGTAACCAGTTCCGATGAGAAGAACAGGGATACTCTTCAACGGCATAATCAATTATTATTATCTGACCATTTGAGAGTGTTTCAAGTGCTGTTTTGAGCCACTCTTGCGCTGCTCGTTGGGATGGAACGCGAATTCCAATTTCGTTTACAGTGAATTCAGGTTTAGCTTCTATAGCAGGGGTAAGAACTTCTGTGAGTGACCCATCTTGTGTTCCTACACGGACTTCTTTCCATGTGCCAGCTTCGCCAGATTCGAAGATGTCAAAAGGGAGGTTATCAAGTAGTTCGTTCGCGAAAACAATTCCATTTTCTATTTTCGAGGGCATTGTCTCCATTGATTCGACTTCAGTTGGGTGTTCGTTTCGCTGCAACTCACTTGTTTCTACCGCTACATATTGAAGTGCTTTTCTACAGTTGAGTTCTGAACGAAGAATTGAACGCGCCAAGGTTCCCGGCCCTGCTCCGCATTCTAAAAAAGTAAAATTATTAGGGCTTCCTAGTTGGACCCACAACTGGTCTATGGCTTTGGAAACAAGTTTTCCAAACAGAGGTCCGGATTCAGAACTTGTTATAAAGTCTTTTTTTCTTCCAGCTCCTCCATCAGCATAGAAACCTTGTTCAGGGTCATAGAGAGCTATTTGCATGTATTGACTGAAAGGAAGTGGCCCTTGTTCAAATATTTTCTGTTTTATTGTTTCATCTATAGTCATGCTGAGTCACAGTTTCAGGTTACTGCAATAAGGATTTATGCTTTTGAGGCTAACCCCCAAGAGCAATGAGTGAAACGTCAGTGAAATGAGTTACGATTCCCGGCACTATTCCAAATGCAAGTGTCATAGATGTAGTAATCACTATGGCAGTAGTTAGCGAAGCAGGAACTTTAATCTGAGAAGTGTGCGTTTCATGAGGTTCCTCAACCCACATCTTCATTGCGATTCGCCCGTAATATCCAAAGGCAATAACGGCATTGATAGCAGCGATAACTGCTAATCCATAACCCCAGTTCGTATCTGCGCTTGTAAGAGATGTGAAGACAGAGAATTTAGCAAACCATCCCCCTAAAGGAGGAACTCCGGCTAGTGATGCAAGGAATACCGTCATCACTACCGCCAAGCTCGGGGCGGTTTTGAACAACCCGTGATAACTATCAATTTCAACCGTTTGTGTAGCTCGCTCAACTGAAAGAATTATTGCGAATGCTCCAAGGTTCATAGCAGCATAAATCGCCAGGTATGTGACTACAGCGGAAACAGATTTATCGGCGGTTTCTAGGCTTTCGCCTGCGACAGCTAATGGGGCGAGCATAAACCCAGCTTGTGCTATTCCTGAATAGGCCATTAATCGAACTATATTTTTTTGGCGCAAAGCCATGACATTCCCTGCAGTCATTGATAATGCTGCAAGGATCCAAATCAGGGGTTGAAATACATCTTCTCTGCCTAGGAAGCCAACAATGACTACGTTCATCAAGGCGACAAATCCTGCTGCCTTTGAGGCGACAGCAAGGAATGCTGTAACAGGTGTTGGCGCTCCTTCGTATGTATCAGGGGCCCAGGTGTGAAAAGGAAAAGCGGAAACTTTGAATCCAAAACCGATAGTAACAAAAATGATTCCTAAGGTGATTATGGAGGTACTTGTTTCTTCAGCGCTGATTGACGCATTAATTTCTTGAAGAAGCGTACTGCCGCTGGCTCCGAATATCAGAGACATCCCGTAGAGCATTATTGCAGAGGCGAAAACGCCCATAAGGTAATACTTAAGTCCTGCTTCATTACTCTTGAGGTCTTTCTTTCTCCATGTCGCAAGCATGTAAGCAGGTATTGAGAGTAGTTCTAAGGCGACAAAAATAGTTATCAAATCCCGAGCGGAGGCCATAATAACCATCCCAAGAATTGATGAAAGAAGCATTCCGTAATATTCGTTTTCCCAATACTCCCCTTCTGCTATGTAGTTTGTGGATAGGAGAATGACTAGGTAGCCGCTAAGCAGGAAAATCGCTTTTACGATTAGTGAGTATTTATCTACTACGAATGCTCCATTGAACATACTTCGATCTTCTGAATCAATAGCCAATGTCAGTATCGGAATGAGTGGGGCGAGGAAGAAAAGACCCGTGAGCGCTGAAGTGATGGCCCGGCCTTTTTCTCTCCAGATTATGTCAAGAAGAGTGATAATAGCCCCACCTCCAAGGAGGCAAAGTTCGGGCGCTACTGCATGCCAATCAATAGGAGGTCTATTGAATTCTGCTGCTGTAGCAAACACCCCGAGGACGGGGAATAGGAGGTCGAACATTTTTTATTTCCCTGCCTCTTCTAAAAGTTCGCGAATACTTGCGAAGCAGGCTTTCCCTTGTTCTTCGCCATCAATTTCAAGGCAATTCTCTGTTTCTTGACCTTGCACATTTACAGTTAATGACTTCACTACAGCATCATCTGTCGTTGCAAATATTGGTCTTGGGTAAAGACCAAAGAAAAGAATAAGAGCGAGGATCGGTGCCCATGAAATCCATTCGTATGATTTGACATCCGATATTTCGGGATTGTCTTTGAATTCTTCGCTAGGGGTACCCATAGCGGTTTTTTGAAGCATCCATAGGAGATATCCTGCAGCTAAGACCGTACCCAGTGCAGCAACAACCATGTACGCTCGGAATGTCGTTTCTGACAAGATAGATGCCGGATTATAACTTGCTAAAATCGCTGGAAATTCTCCCCAGAATCCTGCTAATCCTGGAAGCCCTAGCGAAGCCATAGCGCAGAATCCAAGGATCCATCCCATTCGTGGCGCCGAAACTAGAAGTCCTCCTAATCTGTTCATATCTAACGTGTGATACCGGTCTTTCATCGATCCGGCAAGGAAGAAGAGCATTCCCGTAATTAAACCATGAGCAACCATGCCGAAGATAGCTGCATTAATACCAAAATCCGTCAGTGTAGAGATACCCAACATAACGAATCCCATATGGGCGACTGAAGAAAATGCTATTAGCCGTTTCATGTCTCTTTGAGCAAGGCACCCTAAAGCCCCGTAAATAATGCCTATCACTGCAAGCAATCCAATAAATGGAGCCCACGCTGCTGCAGCTTCGGGAAGCATCGGGATAGCTATTCTTATGAATCCATATGTTCCCAATTTTAATAAGACAGCTGCAAGGATGACCGAGCCAACTGTAGGTGCTTGCGTGTGAGCATCTGGCAGCCATGTATGGAATGGGAACATAGGAACCTTGACTCCGAAACCGACGAACATTCCTGCAAAGATCCATAATTGGGCCGTACGGCTTATCCCTAACGTAGCCCCATCGGAAAGGGCAACCATTGAAAAGGTTTGAGCTTCGTCTCCGACGATTGACCCATCAGCGAGGAAGTATAGAGCTAGGAAGCTGACAAGCATCAGCGCAGACCCAAACATTGTGTACAGAAAGAATTTTAATGATGCGTAGCGCCTATCTTCACCGCCCCATACAGCAATCATGAAGAACATCGGCAAAAGCACTACTTCAAAGAAGACGAAGAAAAGTATGAGATCTTGCGAGACGAAAGTTCCAATCATCCCAGTTTCCAGGATAAGGATTAACGCGAGGATCGCTTTGGGGTTCCTCGGTTCAGGAAAATGGCCAAATGTATAGAAAATACATAAGGGGACGATGAAGACCGTCAACGCTATGAGGGGTAACGACATTCCGTCAATACCTAAGATATATCGACTGTTTATAACGCCTATCCAGTCTTTATCAACGACAAACTGGAGGTCAGCTGTTTTGCCGTAATCAAAACAAATCAGCATGACAGCTCCCAGCACCGCTGTCGAAATAGACGTCAATAGGGCTACTGCCTTTATCACATCCTCCTTAGCTTTAGGAACTGCCATAATGGCTGCTGCTCCAGCTAGTGGAAGGAATATCATCAGGCTTAGGAGCCAATTATTTTCAAAATCCATATCAGGTTTCTCCTAGACAAACACAATAAATAAGCCAGCCAAAATTGTGGTGGCTGCGAACATAATGGCGGCGTATTGGTGAACTTTGCCGCGCTGGATAATAGTACGTGTGGTTTCACCAAGCCCTTCAGAAGCTTTACCTGAAAGGTTTACCACACCATCAACCAAGTTTTGATCAATTTTCTCATACACAAAAGTGGCAGATCTCGTCACCTGTTTCCCTACCTGGTTGACAACTTCATCAATGCCCTTTTGATTTGTCCAATACGCCGCATCAGCTACAGGACCTTTAGTCCCGTTAGCGATAATGTCGGTGTATAAGTGGTCCAGATAGTATTTCTGTTTGAGAACTGTGTGCCCTGCTTTGGCAAGTTTATTTTTAGAAGTTAAGCCATTTGTTAATTCCGTAGCTGCTGGGCTTTGCGCTTTTACCTTTACGAAGAAATAGTGAGCAGCTAAAGCTACCCCGGATACCGCTACAAGAGTAGAGACAATTGCAAGAGACCAACTAGGCGTTCCGTGCGAGATTGGTGGGAAATATGCGGCAACGGGTTCAACATAATGTCCAAACCGTTCCTGCCAACCTGTTTCGTTTCCTGTTAAGAAACCGACTGGGAGATTTAGGAAACCTGCCCCAACGGCCATAGTTGCAAGAATTATGAGCGGTACAGTAATTCTCTTTCCTGATTCGTGAGGTTCGCCATGCTCGTGAGTGTCACCTCGGAATTCACCGAAGAACGTAAGGTAGATAACCCTCGTCATATAAGCGCACGTCAACGCTGCTCCTATGATTCCCATCACTAGTGCGAAAGTGTATGTCCCGTTTCCTCCTGTCCCTCCAAAGAGACCCCAACCTCCAGTGCCAACAAGAATTTCGTCTTTGGACCAGAAACCAGCGAGAGGAGGAAGTCCCATAAGCGCGATCGTGCAGATTACGAATGTTTTATATGTGGTCGGCATAAATTTTCTCATCCCGCCCATTGATTTCTTCATGTCGAAGCTATGAACTGAGTGGCTTACCGAACCAGCGCCTAGGAATAGGCCGGCTTTGAAGAATGCGTGTGTGAATAGGTGGAAAACCGCCGCTGTCCATGCTCCAACACCCAATGCCATGACCATATATCCCAGTTGCGAAACTGTTGAGTAAGCAAGCACTTTCTTTATATCGTCTTGGACGAATGCGAGCAAGCCGGCACCTACTAGGGTAACGGAACCGACTAGTGCTAACACGTTGAAACTTGAACCAGCGATATCGTACCCTTCAAAGAAAACACCATACAGGCGCGCCACCATATATATCCCAGCGACAACCATGGTTGCAGCATGTATAAGCGCCGAAACGGGTGTTGGCCCGGCCATCGCGTCAGGAAGCCATGTGTGAAGAATAAATTGTCCAGATTTCGACATCACAGCAGCTGTTAAACATAGTGAGGCTATGAGTAGGGTTGAATGGCCTATATCGTGATTTATTGCAGCCATATTGATATCAACAATGCTCCAACTTCCTGCGGACCAGAAAAGAATTGTCATACCGATTAATAGCCCTATATCCCCGACTCGGTTTGTTAGAAAGGCTTTCAATGCAGCATCTGAGTTGGGTTTCTCTTCCCACCAGTGTCCAATTAAAGCAAACGAACATACACCTACGAGTTCCCATCCAACTATGGTCTGTAGAACATTTTCGCTGAGGACAAAGAAAAGCATTGAAGAGGAAAACAAACTAAGAAATGCAAAATAATGCGTGTACCTTCTGTCACCTGAAACATAATCAGTTGAATAGATGTGAACAAGAAGTGAGATTGCGGTCACTACAAAGAGCATCATTACAGTGAGCCCATCAACCATTATCCCCACTTGGAAAGTTCTGCCCCCACTTTCCCACCAAGTAAATCTCTGTATTACAGCATCTACCCCTACTGACTCGTGTCCGCCATCTTTTTCTTCTGCTGCGTAAATCGTAATGTCCTCAGGAGATGCTATTTCTATTTTTTCTGTACTTAGAGCTTCGTGATGTTCTTCTCCATGGTCATCATTGTGGTGTTGTTCTTGACCATGATTGTTCCCGGCGTTGTTTACTTGATTTATCCATTGACCAGCGCAACAAATCGCAAGAATAAATGCTATCGCTATTGAAATTATCCCGAATTCAGCTCCCTTGTATTTCATTCTTTTGCCAAAGAACAAAATCAGAACAAACGAAATAGCAGGTAAGGCAGGTATTAACCAAGCGGTCTCTAGGAACCAACCTCCTGCTTGAACGGTTTTGGATGGAATGGGTGAGGTAAGTGCTAGTAGATTTATCATCATCATCCCTTCATCTGATCGATTTCTGACAAATCAACACTCTGCTTGTTACGGAATATAAGAAGGACTATTGCGAGTCCAACTCCAACCTCAGCTGCTGCGATAGCGATTATGAATAATGCAAATACTTCTCCTGCGATGTTGTCTGTCAAAGCTGAAAAAGCGACCAGGTTGATGTTCACGGCGTTGAGTATTAACTCGATTGACATAAGCACCATCACTCCGTTTTTACGGGAAAGAACTCCATAAATGCCTATGCAAAAAAGAACAGAGCTTAGAAGTAGATACTGCGTAATTGTCATGCCGTTTCCTTTCTAGCTATTACAACCGCACCAATTAACGCTGCGAGAAGGAGGACGGAAACTGCTTCGAAGGGAATTATGAAGTCGGAAAAGATTGAGTCGGAAACGGTCGCGGCGTTTGTTACTGTTTCTTTCGGAAGTTTTTCTCCGCGGAAACTATCAATGATGGAATAAGACATAACTGCGAACATTAACGTGGCTATAACAGCGGGAATGGCTCTATTGGGCATATTGATATTTTCTTCTTCACCGATATTCGCTTTAGTCAGCATCACTCCGAAAAGAAGTAGGACTATTACTGCGCCGATGTATACGAGTATTTGTGTTACTCCGACGAATTCGGCTCCGAGGAGAAGAAATTGGCCAGCGACCCCCGCTAAGACAAGAACTAGCCAGAGTGCGGCATGAACGATGTTTTTGGTTGATACAACCTTTAAGGCGGAAGCAATCATCAAAAGGGCGAGGATGGAGAAGAAAACGTTTTGTGCGACCATCAGCGTGGTACCTTCCTGACCTTCTGTTCGGACCCGTCTTCGTACTCTTCAAAGTCTGGCACGGTTTCCATCCATTCTCCAAGCCGTTCTTTGTCGTGTAGAAGGTCAGCTAATTTTAGTTCGGAGAATTCATATTCTGGTGTCCAAAATAATGCATCAAATGGGCAGACTTCCACGCAAATTCCACAAAACATGCACAACGAGAAGTCAATATCAAAGCGATCAATAGCATTAACTTGACGAGGTTTGCCACCTTCTCGCCTTGGTGGGGCTAGTTCTTTATGACCTTCAATGTAAATGCACCAGTCTGGGCATTCTCTTGCGCACAGCATGCACGCTGTGCAGTTACCTTCATGGAGTGCTATTACGCCACGGGCTCGCGACGGCGGCGCTTCCTTGACATGAGGGTACTGAACAGTAAGTGCTCCTTCGCTTGGCTTTGGTATTGGCTTTAAGAGTCCCCCAGGGAATAGGGTTTTCATCATTGTTTTAAAGGTAACTTTTAGTCCCTTTAGAATTCCCGGCAATTGTGACATCAGAAGTGGCCTCCAATCGCTTGTTGATTGGGTTTAGTTAGATTGATTTCTATCATGCTGCCACCTTAAGGACACCGGTTAAAGCGATGTTGGCAAGGCTTAATGGTATGAGGAATTTCCAAGCAAGGCGTTGCAATTGATCTTCTCTAAACCGAGGGAATGTAAACCGGAACCAGAAGATAAGGAAAGCGATAAGCATCATCTTTGCAGCTAGTACTAAAGGTCCTATGACATTAAATATCTGGTTAGCTGGATCTATTCCTGGAACGTACCATCCTCCAAAAAATAAGACTGCAGCGATTGCGGAGAAGACACCCGCTGATGCGAATTCGCCTATAAAGAAAAGCAGAAACCTTATACCTGAGTATTCAGTTAGGTAGCCAGTTACTAGCTCTGATTCAGCAACCGGCATATCAAATGGGGCTTGGGTTAGTTCAGCCTGCACGGCGATCATAAAGATTGCGAATCCAATGAATTGTGTGAGAATAAATGGGTTTCCAATTCCTCCCCATCCAAAAATTTCTCCTTCAGCTTGAGAGAGAACTATTCCCTGCATATTCATAGTTCCTGCTTGGATAACAACTCCTACGACTGCAAGTATCAGAGGAAGTTCGTACGCTATCAATTGTCCCGCTGCTCGGATCCCTCCCAGCAGAGAGTATTTATTAGCAGATGACCAACCGGCCATGAGAATTCCAATTACTGATACTGATGAGATCGCCATCGCAAAATATATGCCTGCGTCAAGATCCACAAATAAAGCATCTGGGCCAGCGGGTATTACAACAACCAGTAAGAAAGTTGACATTAAGACAACGAAGGGAGCGGCTGCAAAAACGAATTTGTCTGCTTTTGATGGAAAGATATCTTCTTTCTGAATCCATTTACCCACTTCTGCCAGGAGCTGTAACGACCCGTATGGACCTGCTTCCATGGGGCCTAAACGACTTTGCATGAAAGAGATTGCTTTGAACAAGTAAAGGTAAACAATTGTCCCTGCTGGTAAGAGCACAGCTAATAGCCCTATCGGTACTTTTATTAAGAATGTTTCTTGCCACCATGCTGGGCTTAACGCGAGGAGATCAATCATCGGTCTATATCTCCAAGTATGAAATATAGGGACGCGAGTATTGAAATGATATCTGGGACGAAAACGTCTTTAAGCACCCAAGGGGCGATTGACATGTTTGAAAAGCTCGCTGATCGAATCTTTACTCTAAACGGGGTAAGGTCCCCTTTGCTAACTACGTAGAAACCCATTTCTCCGAGTGGGTTTTCTGTCGCTACATAAGCTTCACCGGGGGGGACTTTAATAATTCTTGGCACTTTTGCCATAATCGGTCCTGAAGGTATTGTCCCTAGTAACTGGTCAATGATGTTACAAGCTTCTCGGGTTTCTTGGAGTCGTACCCAGAATCGAGCAAATGAGTCGCCATCGGGATGAGTCCAGACCTTCCAATCAACTTGGTCATAAACCAATCCTACGTTTGCATCGCGGCGGATGTCCCAATCGATTCCGGAAGCTCTGAGGTTAGCTCCAGATAGGCCATAAGCCAATGCGACGTCACTTGGTATGGTTCCAATTCCCCTGGTTCGTGCTTGGAATATCTCATTTCCGAGGACAAGTTCTTCCATCTCGTCGCAGAAATCTGTCATTCGATTTAAAGCGCCTCGTGTTTCTTCAATCCACCCTTTTGGAAGATCATCTTTGAGTCCTCCGATTCGGTCAAAGTTAGGATGGAACCGACCTCCAGTGACACGTTCTATTTGATTAAGAACGAATTCTCGATCTCTGAAGGCGTAGAAGACAGGTGTTGTCGCTCCTATTTGGACTGCCATATCTCCAAGGAAGAGGCATACATTCGCTATTCGGCTGAGTTCAAATAATATTGTCCTGATCCATTGGGCACGCGGAGGTGCTTCAACTTCCATAAGTTGTTCTGCTGCCAAGATAAAAGGTACTTCGTTTGCGAAACTCCCTAACCAGTCAATTCTGTTAACGAGTGTCGTGACTTGAGGGTACGTTCTTACTTCTGTTAATTTTTCATAACCTCGGTGCATGTATCCCATGATTGGTTCTGCCGCTACTACTTTTTCTCCGTCAAGTTTTGCAATGATGCGAAGGGTCCCGTGGGTTGCTGGGTGTTGAGGCCCTAAATTCAGTGTCATTCCTTCGTCGGTTTCAACCTCAACATTTACTCGAGCGTCCGCAGCCTGTGAAGCGATGTACGCCAATTGGTCACTCTCTGAGGTCATACTCATTTCTCTTCTCCAGGCATTGCTTCTACATCCACAATTCCAGGCCAAGGCTTTATTCTTCTTGAAAGAAGTGGGTAGTCTTTTCTAAGCGGGTGGCCTTCAAAATCACCTGGAAGGTATATGTTTCTCAAATCTGGATGTTCATCAAATGTAACCCCGAACATTTCACGCGCTTCTCGTTCATGCCAGTTTGCTCCTGGATAAACAGGGATAAGTGACAGTGCTCGCGGATTATGGTCATCTAAATCTGCTTTGACCATTACCCCTATCCCTAAGGATATTGAGTAGACCCGGGTTATAAGTTGAAATCTTGTTTTTCCGCCTGTGTAACCCCACTCTATGGGTTGATCCTCAATTCTTTCAGCTTGTGAGTCTACGTCTTGTTCGGTTTCTAATTCTCTTCCATATGGTGATGGCATCCAGTCAATAACCGATAGCCAGTCAAAGAATCGGCAATCGAGTTGGTCCCGAAGGAATTGTGCCGTCTCTCGCCAATCATCGCTGGAGACGCGTATCCATAAACCTCTATTGGGAGCTATGTGAGATGATATAAGTTTTTGCCCGAGACCTTTACTAATTCTTTCTAGAATTTCTTCTGCCTTTTCATCTATTTCTTGTATTGGGCTTTCATCTGCGACAGCGACGGTAGTCTGGCTATTTGTCTCTTTGGTAGGGGACGCGTTATCTGTTGGTTCTTGACTTGATTCAGCTTTTTCTCTCGCTGCTTGTGCGCGTTTGAGGAGGTGTTCAGGTATCTCAGACATGGATCTTCCCTTCTCTAGGGTAAAGGCGAAGCGTGGTTCGTTTATTCGACAACAATTGGATCACCTTTCCATCGTTCAGCCATATCCTCATTCATGATTCTTTCCTGGAGTAATACAATTCCCTCTAATAAAGCTTCGGGTCTTGGTGGGCATCCAGGAACATAAACATCAACTGGGATAATTTGGTCCACTCCTTTAGTTACTGAGTATGAGTCCCAATATGGGCCTCCGCAATTAGCACACGACCCCATTGAGATTACGTACTTTGGGTCGGGCATTTGTTCCCAGAGTCTTCGAACTGCTGGCGCCATCTTGTCCGTAACAGTCCCTGAGACCACAAGGAAATCGGCTTGTCTTGGGCTTGCTGGGAGAGGAATTACTCCAAGTCGCATAACGTCATAGCGAGGGGAAGCAAAGGCTGCCCCCATTTCAATTGCACAGCATGCTAAACCCCATTGGTACACCCACATGGAATATCTGCGACTCATGTTGAGTAGCTTTGTAAGAGGTTTGGGCATTTTGCCGGATTCCACTAAGCCCATATTCCCCTCCTTTTCGCGAGAACGGTGATCAGTGCCATTTGAGCACCCCTTTTCTCCATGCGTATAAGAGTCCTAATAAAAGAATAAAGATAAAGATTGCCATTTCAACTAGTCCAAACAGTCCGTATTGCTCTAGACGTGTGGCCCATGGGAATATGAATACTGCCTCAACATCAAACATTACGAAGAGTAACGCAAAAATGTAGTATCGGATATTGCTTTGCGCCCACCCAGTACCAACTGGGTCAACTCCTGATTCGTAAGTCAGGTATTTTTGATCCTGTTTGCGTGATGGTCGTATAAGCGCGCTCAGGCCTACGAAAGCGCCTACTAGGGCGCATGCCAGAACACCGAAAACGGCGACCGTTAAATAACTGCGTAGAAAATCGGACACTTCGTTAAATAGTAGTAAGTAGAAGGCAACTGGACCAAGGCGTAAAGCACCAAGATACTCCAGAGTAGCCGTCTAAAGGTGATTAAATCAGGTTTAGTATTTTTTGTTAGTCGATAGGGGGAGATTTCGTTGAGGATCATTTCTGGGAACAAGTTAATCGTGGTCAGGGAATAAAAAAATTTTTGATCCATGATGTCAACTCGCCATCAAAACTGGGACTGCTCGCTGAACCATTTCTACTAGAGGTTCAGGCCATACTCCCAAGAAGAGCGTCACTATTGTAGCTATCGTTAGAACAAAGGATACCTGCTTGGGGATAACGATCATCTTTCCCTCTTCGCTAACGGTTTCCTGGTTTGTCAACCATATTTTCACCAGAATACGAAGATAAAGAAATGCGCCGATCACGGCTGCGAGCATCGCTACAATGGCCAAGCCGAAAGATTCCTCTTCTATAACTGCTTCGATGACATAAAATTTAGCGAAGAAACCAGATGTTAAAGGGATTCCAGCCTGACCAAGAAGGAAAACCGTGAAAGCAATTGCGAGCATTGGTTTCCGATTTGCTAGCCCAGTTACTGAATTCAAGTCTGTTTCGGTTCCGGCTGGACCAGAATTTAAAGATATGACAGCAAAACTTCCTATAACCATGAATGCATACGTGGCTAAGTAGAAAAGTACCGCTGCTACGCCTTGGTCTGATGCGGCTTGTGTTCCAACGAGAAGATAGCCGGCGTGGCTAATTGATGAATATGCCAGCATTCTCTTTAGGTCTGTTTGGACGATTGCAAGGAGCGAGCCTAGAAGTAACGTCGCTATAGCGATTCCATAGATAACAGGCTGCCAGTCAGCCCGATATTGACCGAACGTCACATAAAGCACTCTCAACATAGCAGCAAACCCTGCTGCTTTAATTGCAGAAGCCATGTAGGCCACAAATGGTGTGGGGGCTCCTTGGTATACGTCTGGAGCCCAGAAGTGGAAGGGAACTGCTGCAACTTTAAACGCGAATCCAACGATGATTAGTGCTAGTCCCGCTAAGAGCAGAGTGTCATTTGTAAGTTCTGTATCTACAAGGAAGTTTCGGATAGCAGTTAGTTCAGTTGATCCTGTCGCCCCATAAAGGAGAGCGATTCCATACAGGAGAAACCCTGAGGCAAAGGCTCCGAGAACGAAATACTTTAAGCCCGCTTCTTGGGATTGAATTCGCTTTAAGTTCATTGCCGCAAGTACATATGCGGATATAGAAAGAACCTCTATCCCTAAAAAGAGAATTATGAAATCATTTGCTCCAGCCATGATTATTCCGCCAGTTGCTGACAGAAGAAGAAGAACATATGATTCTGGGCCTTCTATGTCTTCCGACTTTAAAAATACTCCTGCTAGACATGAGACAAGAATGACGCTGACGGTGAGAAGCATCGTCACGAAAAGAGAGAACCCATCTATACCAAAGGCGCCTGAAATGGTAGAGAAAGGGCCCCTTGATTCGTCTTGGACTCTTAACCAAAGTGGAATCGTAGCTACAAGGCTGCCAACTGCTGCAACACAGGTATAGATGGTTAGTTGCTGATTGGTAATCTTGATTGGTGTAAGTGAGCAGATTGTTAAAAGTAGGATTGCTGCTGCCGCAAGGATTATTGCTGGCAAAAGCCCTGACCAGGAAACAGATGGCGTTTGTAGGGAGTTACTTGCAATGAAGGACATATTCTGGATCATTCATGCCCTCCTGAATGAGTGTTGTCTTCGTGTGTTTCGTGAGTTTGTTCAAGAAGATCGGTAAATGATTGTCGAATCTGAACAGTTGGTACAGGTTCAGTGAATGAATCATCACCAATTGTTTCTTCTATATGGGTAACTAGTTTGTCTACGGCTGGTTCTATTCGGTCAAGCATGGGTTTCGGGTAAATTCCTAGGAAGATAATCCCTGCTATCAGGGGAAATAGAGTAAGTCGTTCCCAGTTAGTTAAATCTGGTGTTGTATTGTCTTGATCATCTGCACCATTTTCAGGCCCATGGAAAACTCTTTGGTAAGCCCATAGGAGGTAGAGAGCTGCGAGAATAACGCCAGTAGCCGCGAGAAGTGCCCACCAACGATGAGCTGTGAAAGCTCCGAGAAGAATGAGGAATTCTCCAACAAAGCCGTTAAGACCTGGGAGTCCAACTGATGAAAGCATTACTAATGTGAAAGTTCCAGCTAACACAGGCGCCGATTTCTGTATTCCTCCGAGCTCAGAAATTTGACGAGTATGCCTTCTCTCATAGATGAGCCCGACAAGCATGAAAAGTGCGCCAGTAGATAGTCCGTGATTGATCATTTGAACTGTGGCGCCTTGAATTCCCTGAGTATTGAGAGCGAAGGTTCCTAGCACAATGAAGCCAAGGTGAGCTATTGAAGAGTACGCCACGAGCCGCTTGAGGTCTTTTTGCATTGTTGCGACTATCGCCCCATAAATAATTCCGACAACGCCAAGTGTTATAAATAGCGGTGCAAAAAAGTGCGAGGCTTCTGGGAAAAGATATAACCCGAATCTAATAAATCCGTACGTACCTAATTTAAGCATTACTCCTGCAAGGATGACCGATCCTGCTGTTGGAGCTTCAGTATGTGCGTCAGGGAGCCATGTGTGAACTGGGAATAGTGGAACTTTCACGGCGAAAGCTAGTGCGAATCCTAGAAAGATTATTCGTGCTGATGTTGTTGAAATGGCAGGGTTGGAGGCTATTTCTATTAAATTAAAGGTTAGGTCTGTACCTGCATTTTTGGAGTGAAGCACGACCAAAGAGATGATACTGACCAACATCAAAGCGGAACCAAGCATCGTGTAAAGAAAGAATTTCGTGGCGGCATATCTAGCATTTCCGTGTCCCCATTTCCCTATAAGGAAATACATGGGAACGAGAACGATCTCAAAAAAGACAAAGAACATAAACAGGTCAAGGGAAACGAATACGCCCATGCATCCCGTTTGAAGGAGTTGGATCCAGATGTAGTAAGCCTTGTGGTCATGATGTGGGTTTATGGCAATAACTACGAATGGGAATAATAAACCAGTGAGTACTACCAGAAACAGTGAGATTCCATCTATACCTGCTAACCACTGAATCCCAAGACTGTCCACCCAGGTCTGTTCAGATAAGAATTGATAATCGCCATTGCTCTCAAACGCTGTTAAAACCCATACGGAGATGGCTCCTGTTATTCCAGTAAAGACCGTTGCTAGTAGTTTGTGTAAGCCAATTCTTGCATTCGGAGTTAACGCTACGGCAACTGCTCCAAATGCCGGGAGTAACACAAGCACGGGGATGGCAGGGAATGATGTTTCTGGTAAAGCGGCGGCAAAGATAGTTAGTAAACCCATTAGAAGTTCATCCTTGAAACGAAATAAGCAAGAATAGCGACAGCGCCAATGACCATTCCCAATGCGTACGTTCTAATTAGGCCAGTTTGTGTGGCGCGTAACCGTGTTCCTAAACCTTGGGTTAATTTCCCAGCCCCATTTACTGCGCCATCTATAACGGTTCTATCGAACCAAGTCACTAATTCAAATACTTTCTTTCCGGGCCCTCCCATAAATTCGCTTACAGAGCGATCAAATCTCCAAGCATCTTGAAGGATGGGAAGTTCTATTTTAGTGGAGTCGAAACGATTCTTTAAATACACCCAAGCGGCGCTAACTACGCCAATTGTCGCTCCTATGATCGCAATAATAGCTAAAAGCCATTTTGTTGAGGTTGAAGCAAGAACGTGTACTTCATTTCCGAAAAGGACAGGTTCTAACCACTTTTCAAGATATTTAGTGTCGTGGCTAAACGGTAGATTCAATATTCCCGCGAACACTGCGAGTCCTGCTAATGCTACTAACGGGAACCACATCAACACTGGAGATTCATGAGGGTTAACGGTGTGTGGCTGATCTTCGTCTGAAGGTAGAATTTCTTCACCTTCATCTAGTAAATTCGTTTCCTTTTCTTCCTCTCCCCATCGCTTCTCGCCGAAGAAAGTCATAAAAACAAGTCTGCTCATGTAGAACGCAGTCATTATCGCTGCTATTAGGAGAAGTACCCAAGCGACCCTATTCTCATTCCAGGCTGCAAGGAGAACTTCGTCCTTGGACCAAAATCCTGAAAACGGAGGGATCCCTGAAATTGCTAGCCAGCCGATAATAAATGTGCTGGCGGTGATTGGCATGACTTTTTTCAAAGCCCCATATTTTCTCATGTCTTGCTCATCATGCATTCCATGAATTACTGATCCTGCCCCGAGGAAAAGAAGGGCTTTGAAAAAGGCATGTGTAATCATATGAAAAATTGCTGCTACATAAAGGCCTGAGCCAACAGCTACAAACATGAAACCAAGTTGGCTTACCGTCGAGTATGCGAGAACTTTCTTTATATCGTTTTGTGCAACTGCAGCAGTAGCAGCAAATAGAGCAGTAAATAAGCCCACTATCCAAATTAAATTGGTTGACCAGCCAGCTGCTTCAGCTAGAACTGGGTTCATTCTTGTCAATAAATAGACTCCAGATGTAACCATCGTCGCAGCATGGATTAAAGCCGAGACTGGGGTTGGTCCTGCCATGGCGTCTGGGAGCCATAAATAAAGTGGGAACTGTGCTGATTTACCTGCAGCTCCTATGAACAGCATGGCCACGATAGCCGTTGCTGTTGTTTGAGTTAATGCATCGGCATTAATTACTGAAGAGAAAATATCACTGTATTTTAGGGAGCCGATATTGAAGAAAAGTAGGAACATCGCGACCATAAAGCCCCAATCACCTACCCGATTGGTGACGAAAGCTTTCTTGCCTGCTGAGGCATTTGCTGGGTCTTGGTGCCAAAAGGAAATAAGTAAATATGAACAGGCCCCTACTCCTTCCCAACCTAAGAAAGTTATTAAGAGGTTGTCGCCAAGGACGAGCATAAGCATAGAAAAAACAAATAAGTTGAGGTAAATAAAGAATTTAGAGAAATTCTGGTCTCCATGCATATACCCAATCGCATACATGTGAATTAAGGCACTTACGCCGGTTATGAAAAGGGCCATAGTTATAGATAGAGGATCTGCTAGAAAGCCCAGTCCTACGGTTAGTTCCCCAGATGGAATCCATTCAAAAAGCGTTATCTCATATACTCGCTCCTCCCCAGGTTTCCCTACCATTCCGATGAAAACGCATAGCGTTGAAATGAACGAGCCAGAAACCATAATTGTGGCAAGCCATCCCGCATTTGGTTCTCCTAGTCGTTTACCGAAAAGAAGAAGAAGGGTGAAGCCGATGAGAGGGAAGGCGGGTATTAACCAAACAAGATTATCCATCACTACCCTCTTAGAACCGATACTTCGTCAATTGATGCTTTAGGTCGCCTACGCATTACAGCTACTACGATCGCTAATCCGATTACCACTTCGGCTGCTGCTACTACAAGAACAAAAAGAACTGATAGTTGACCTCCCAGATCACCCATTTCTTTCCCAAAGCTAACGAAGGCTAGGTTTGCGGCATTGAGCATTAATTCAATGCACATAAACATAATCAGTGGGTTCCTCCGAACAAGTAGCCCTCCGGCACCGATTGTGAAAAGTAAGGCTGAAAGGGCTAGGTAGTATTCGGTTCCTATTGTTAGAGCTAAAGTCATTCTCCGATTACCTCCGATTCTTCATTGGAAAGATTCTCTGTATCGGACTTTCCGGTTTCTTCGGTAGGGGTTTCTTCAATCTCACTTGGAGTTTCTGCTAATTCTTCTTCTGAGTTGCGCATTATCGCTGATGGTTCTTCATCGGGCAGAGGATCCAACGCTGATTTAGGTCTTCTGGTCAGTACCACTGCTCCTACGACACCTATCGTAAGAAGAAGTGCGGTAATTTCTAACGCAAATACATACCTTGTGGAGAATAGTCCTCTTCCTATTTCTTTGATGTTTTGTTGTGGCGGAATTCCTTCATCTATAGACCCATTATCTATAACCAATCCGCCATCAAAAGTTGATTGTTGAGCTTCGATTGGTGGGATCCCGGTTACATCTCCTGAGAATGCGACACCAATGAGAGTTCCTAGTATTAATAATCCGACGGTTGCAAGAAGAGCTATTTGCCGCTGGCCGATGATTGGGTCTGTTTCCATACTCTCAGCCCTGTCCACGCCTAAGAGCATTATGACAAATAGGAATAGGATGACGATTGCACCTGCATACACAATAACTTGGACGACTGCTAAGAAGTAGGCTTCTAAATTTATGAAATGAATAGCTACTCCAAACAGAGTGGCTACTAGAGAGAGGGCAGCGTGTACGGGGTTCTTTAGAAAAACGACTCCGCAAGCGCCGGCGACTGCAATTAAAGCGGCGATAAAGAAAGTTACAGCTTCCATCACTGATCACCTTCTGTTTCTAGTATCTGTTCGCTTTGACCTTTTTCTGGTTGGCGGGTTCCATATCCAAGTTCTGGAGTCCATTGGACCTTACCTGCATAGCTGGCTGCGCCAGAAGGTGAAGTCGCTCGCATCCATGCTGAGGTGAATTCATCTTCACCAGGTCGCCAGTCTTCCCATGGAAGGTGTTTGGGTTTCCCAGTGTCATCAACTACTAACTCCTCTTTGGTGTATATAGCTTGTTGACGATCAGTGAAGGAAAACTCAAAAAGTTTGGTTTCTGTAATTGCTTGTGTAGGGCATGCTTCAACGCAGAGATCGCAATGGATGCAGCGAAGGTAATTTATTTCGTAAATGAAACCAAAGCGCTCCCCAGGCGATGTTGGTTGGTCAAGGTCGTTGTCAGCTCCGCGTACGTAGATGCAATTCGCTGGGCAGACGCTTGCGCAAAGTTCACATCCTATGCATTTTTCCATTCCATCGTCATAACGATTCAGTACATGCCTTCCATGGAGTCTTAGAGGTTTATCTCTTTTCTCCTTCGGGTAGCTTGTAGTGACGACCTTTCCGGATTTAGTAGCATGATTGAGTTTGCCAAAGGTAACAGCGAAACCTTTAAAAAAATTGAGCATACTCATTGGGGTGACCCTCTCTGAGATTTAAAAGACTTGAAGGGGGAGATTTGATTCATCCGAATACCTCTTCTCCTTCTGCTTCTCTTCGCTCTTTGCCTATGGTGATTGATTTCATGAGTAAACCGGCTAAAAGAGTTAGCGTGGTTACGCTAACAACGAGAACAAGGATTTGGGATAACCCTCCATCATTTCCTCGGTCTTCGAACACATCTAATGTCGCTAGAAGCAGCACCCACCCTAACGCTAAAGGAATAAGTATTTTCCATCCTAAATCCATAAGTTGGTCATATCTTGGACGAGGGAGAGTTCCACGCATCCAAACAAAAACTGATGCGAAGATGAAAACTTTTCCTACAAACCAGAAAAGTCCCCAAAGCCACGCTGGTCCGAATGAAGGGTAGTACCCGCCAGGTCCGCCAAAAAATAAAGTAACCATCACTGCCGACATGGTTATTACGTTCATGAACTCAGCCATAAAGAAAAGAGCGAATCGTATTGAGCTATATTCGGTGTGAAACCCTCCAACAAGTTCTTGTTCAGCTTCTACAAGATCAAATGGAGGTGAATTCAATTCTGCTGTTGTCGCAATAAAGAAAACAATGAAAGGGACAAAGCCAGTAATCACAAGGCCCCAGTCGGTTATTCCACCATTTTGACTAAGCGCAATATCATGTGTTGATAGCGTTCCAGTTTTCATCAGAACTGCAACTAAGGCAAGACCTAGAGCGGCTTCATAGGAGACCATTTGAGCTGAAGCTCTAACAGAACCTAGAAGGGGGTATTTTGAACCTGACGACCACCCGGCCAACATAATTCCATAGACTGCGATTGATGACATGGCTAGGACAAATAGGATCCCGATATGAGGGTCTGCTAACTGTACGAAAGTCTTGTTACCGAACCACGTAACTGTGCCATCCCCGCCACTACTAAAATCTCCTGCGACTGGAACAACTGAAAAGACCAAAAGGGCCGGAACTATAGAGAAAAAGGGTGCAATTCTAAATACCAGCTTGTCAGCTTTATTTGGGATGAGATCTTCCTTAAAGAAAAGTTTTATTCCATCTGCCAGTGTTTGTAATATGCCAAATGGGCCAGCTCGACTGGGACCAACACGGTTTTGCATGGCTCCAATAAATTTCCTCATCCACCAGATATAAAGCATTACGGATACTAGTAATAACGCGAATGCAACTACTACTTTCATAACAACGATTAACAAGACCTCCATTGTCCCTGCATCACCTAGAAAGAGCGGGTCAAGTCCAGCAATCATCTCAACCTACCCTCGATGTTGGGTCAATACGGATATCTATGCTGTCCGCTCCTTTAATCAAAAGTGTTCTAAGATCTTCCCCCGTTTGATTTAGATAACCAAATGCTATTGACCGAGGGATTCTTTTGTCAGGAATAACTAGAACTGTAAGATTTCTATCTCCAGCCGTGACAAGAACTGGTTTACCATTTTGGATCCCCATAGCTTTAAAATCAGTTGGGTTAATATGAAGTTGGCTTGTACCCGTAAATTCTTTTAGAGATGGAGACATTTGAGTTACGGTTCCTCTGTCATACATTCGTTTTGCAAGAACTAACCGCAAGGAATACGAATCAAACGGTCGGGTGTCTGAAATTTCTTCAATTTCTTCTAATTCTATTACATCTGTTGATTCTAGAAGTTGCCCTTCAGGTGTTGCACCGATTGAATCCATGCTGACATTAGCGTGGCTTATTGATCTTGGGCTCAATTCACCCCATACATCTTCCGGTTTTTCAATGCGTAAATCATGATCAAGCCTGTTTGCGATTTCAGCAGCAATCATCCAATCTGGTCTCGTGGTTCCAGGTGACGTTACTTTTTTCCGGATTGGGGTAATCCTTCCTTCAATATTTGTGTGACTACCGTTTACCTCGATAAACGCTGAAGCTGGGAAAAATATGTCAGCATGATAAGCGGATGCATTTACGAATAGGTCAACCGAAATTACGGACTTAACAGTGGTTAATGCTTTTTCAACAAGTTCAGGGTCGTAGAAATCTGATAACGGGTCAGCTCCTAGGATAAATAGAACGTCAATCATTCCATCAGCTGCGCTTTGGAGAATTTCTTCTGTTCCCATTCCTTGTTTATTTGGTAAGTTTGGCCAAATATCATTGAACGCTTCAGAGCCTTCAGCAAGGGTCACCTGGCCAGGTAGAAGACCTGGAGCCATACCCATCTGAATCGCACCCATGGCGTTCCCTCTACGTACTAAAGGTAGGAACTTTGAGTTAGGGTTCCGTTTCAACAAGGAGAGAGCTTCAATTATTGGCTGATCAGATTCTGCTATTGATTGCTTGCCGTAAACAACTTTAAGATCTCTGTCTTTGACCAGTTCATGGGCTTGAAGGATTAGTTCTTTGGGAATACCACCTATTTCAACTGGGCCTTCGCCGGTGAGCAGCGAATGGACCACTTTAGCGATTTCACCGGGTCTTGGGTGAAGCGTGATTGCAGCGACATTACTGAGCCCGGTTTCCGTTGGGGAAAGCTCAATGATCTTAACGTCATTTTCTAAAGCAGCATGACGTAACCGAATGTACAGGGTTCCATATTCTTCCTTTAGATCAGGTGCTATCAAAATTACGGTGTTGCCAGCAGAACAAACTTCGTTGACCGTTGTTTTTGGAAGTCCTAATATGGCTTGAGGTGGGAGTTCATCTCCGAGACTTGCATCAACATGATCGGTTCCAATAATACCTTTAGCCAATTTTGTCCATGAATATTGTGATTCATTTGTTAATCGGGATCCTCCAATTACAGCAATCCGATCCGGCACTGTTTGCTTGATAGCATCAGTGGCCATAGTGAGAACATTAGACCATGAAGAAGCGACGAGACCGAGGCCATTTCTATCGGGCCTATTTAAACCTCCTCCTCTTACTAGTGGTTCTTGAACTCTGTACTCGCTTTGAAAAGCCTGAAAAGAGAATCTGTCCTTATCCGTCAACCAACCCCAATTAACTGATTCTTTATCTAGGCCTTGGAATCGGAGGACTTGATCTCTAGATGATTGAATGGTGATTCTATCTCCGAGCGGATTGGGGTAAGTCGATTCAATTTCTTCTAGGTCCCATGGCCGGGCTTTAAATCTGTATGGTTTAGCGGTTAATGCCCCAACCGGGCAGATTTGTACTACATTGCCGCTGAAATAGGATGCGAAAGGATCATCAGGAAATGTATTAACTTGTGTGGCGTTTCCTCGATCAATGAAATGAATCAACGGGTCACCTACGACTTCATCGGCGAAACGTGTGCAACGATCGCAGAGTATGCAACGTTCTCTATCTAGGTACACATTTTCGTTAATTGATATGGGTTTTTCAAAGTGGCGTTTCTCTTCTACGAACCGTGTTTCGCCAGGCCCAAATGCAATTGTCTGGTCTTGGAGAGGGCATTCTCCACCTTTATCACAGATAGGACAATCTAAAGGGTGATTGAGGAGCAAAAATTCTAGTACCCCATCCTGAGCTTTTTTGGTGGTTTCAGATTCTGTGTTTACAGCCATTCCTTCACTCACGGTAAGCATGCAACTTGGTTGGAGTGCAGGACCTCTTCCTGTGTCAACTTCCACGATGCACATACGACACATTCCTACAGAATTCATTCGCTTGTGATAGCAGAATCGGGGAATTTCAACTCCAGCCTTTTCGCAGGCATCGATGAGATTATCGCCATTAGCTGCGCTGACTTCTTCTCCATTTAGAGTGAAGTTGATGAGGTCCTGACTATGCATGGTTTCGCTCATGACGTTCCACCTTGGATCCCGACAGAGGTTCCTGTTTGAGGCAGCGTTACATATGCTTCAAATTCTGATCTGTATCGTTTGATAGCTGATGAAATAGGCGAAACTGCCGATGGTCCGAGTGGGCATATCGTTGTTTGCTTCGGTGGCCAAGTAATTCCGGGGCTGATGTTGTCACAGACGTCAAGAAGGAGATCTAAATCGTCTTTTCTTCCGTTGCCATCGATGATTCTTCGAAGTATTTTCTCTAACCAGTTTGTTCCTTCACGGCATGGAGCGCATTTACCACATGACTCTCTTGAAAAGAATCTGACGACGTTGTGGCATGCCCGAACTATGTCTGTCGTTTCATCCATGACAACTATTGCTCCTGAGCCAAGCATGGAACCGGCCTGGTCAACAGTCGATTTCTCTAATGACACATCAAGGTGTTCTTCAAAAAACCATGGGGCTGATGCCCCACCGGGAATGAAGGCCTTCATCTGGTTCCCGTTTCTAATTCCTTGGCCGTATTCATCTCCCATGATTAAGTCACGAAATGTTGTAGTGCCGAATTCGACTTCAAATACACCTGGGTTATTCACATGCCCAGAGACAGCAAATATTCGTGTTCCAGTTGATTGTTCTGAACCAATTTTTGAGAACTCTTCCCCCCCATGCAAAACAATCCATGGAACGTTGGAAAGGGTTTCTACATTATTGACAATTGTAGGTTTCCCGTACAGTCCAATTGAAGCAGGGAAAAAAGGTGGTTTGAGCCTAGGCATTCCCCTGTTGCCTTCAAGGCTTTCTATCAAGGCTGTCTCTTCACCTACGATGTAAGCGCCTGCACCCCAATGGAGGATGATATCTACTGAGAATTCTGTTCCAAGTATGTTTTTCCCTACATATCCAGCTTCGTAAGCCTCATTAAGTGCATTTGCTATTCTCTCCTGCCCGTGAGCCATCTCGCCTCGTACATAAAGAAAACATTGGGATAGGCCTAAGGCGTAACAGGCTATAAGACAGCCTTCTATGAGTTGATGCGGGTCTCGTTCGAGAAGGATACGGTCTTTATAAGTACCGGGTTCAGATTCATCTCCATTTACAACTAGGTACCGTGGCCAAACATTCTCTGGCAGAAATCCCCATTTAACACCAGCAGGGAAACCCGCTCCTCCCCTTCCAAGTAGAGAAGCTTTTTTAACCTCTTCATGAACTTGCGCCGGAGTCATTGTTAAAGCTTTGGTTAGAGCTTTATACCCTTCTGTTTCAAGATAGCGATCAAGTGTATGAGCATCCTCTATCTCCCATCTACTTGTGGTGATATGTGGAAACGTCATGAGTCTTGCCCATTCCGGTTCAACCATTCGGGTTGTTCAGCATGCTCAACTGGTTCAATTCCAGCAAGTCGCTCGGGCGAAATATTTTGTCTTACCTTTGCCAATGAGCCATGTTTCGGTATGTCTGAACGTTCTCCGTCGATGATTTCTTGTACTAGCTCATTGAAATCGGATGTTGTTACCTTGTTTTGATACCGGTAGTTGACTTGCAGGCATGGAGCTTCGGTACATGCGGCTATGCACTCAACTCCTTCTAATGAGAATTTCCCATCTTGGGTAGTTTCTCCTTCTTTAATTCCTAAAGTATCTTCAGCGTGGTGAAGGAGGTTTTCTGCCCCAAGTAGGTGGCAAGAAATTCCGTGGCAGACATTGACTTGATATTCTCCTACTGGACTTCGTTTGAACATTTCGTAAAAACTGCATGTTCCCAGAACTTCCGCAGGGGTAACTCCAAGAATCTCAGCTATGTGGCGCATTGCTTGATCTGTCACCCATCCTTCTTGTTCTTGAGCTAAATGAAGTAGAGGTATCAGTGCTGATTTTTTAATTGGGTACCGGTTAATTATCTCATTAGCTATTCGGAGGCTTTCTTCGTTTAATCGGCTCATCTGTCTACCTCTCCCATAATTGGGTCGACAGTGGAAATGACTGCCACTGCATCAGCGACGAGGCAGTCTTGAAGCATGTGTGGCAGTACTTGAAGATTAGTGAATGATGGCCCTCTTATGTGCATTCTGTATGGTTTAGGACCACCATCTGAAACCATGTAGCAACCTAACTCTCCGCGCGGAGATTCCACTGCTACATAAACTTCTCCCGCGGGGACTTTAAACCCTTCTGTAAATATTTTGAAGTGGTGGATGAGCGCTTCCATTGATTCATCGATTCGGGAACGAGGCGGTGGGGTTACCTTCTTATCTTGTATTTTGTAATCCCCTGTTGGTATTTTTTCTAGGATTTGGTGAACTATCCGAATTGATTCCCTTATTTCGTTTAGTCGTATGGCGAATCGGTCAAAACAATCCCCATAAGAACCAACAAGTACATCAAAATCTACTTCTTCATACCGCAGATAAGGCATGTCTTTCCGGAGGTCCCACGCATACCCTGTAGATCTTAGAAGCGGTCCTGTTATACCTAAGGCGAGGCATTCTGCCGAATTGATTACGCCCACGCCTTGTAAACGTTCGTGCCAGATCGGTTGCCCAGTGAATAAGCTATCAAAATCATCTAACCTGTCAGGTAGGTTTTCTAGGACCCTGAGGGTGTCGTCTCTCCAGCCATCTGGTAAATCCGCTGCTACACCACCTGGTCGTATGTAGTTGTGGTTCATCCTTAGACCGGTTATTTTTTCAAACAGTCTTAGGACTTCTTCTCTTTCTCTCCAGCCATAGATCATTGCGCCAACAGCTCCGATATCCATTCCGTTGGTTGCTTGGAAAAGCAGGTGGGAACTGATTCGGTTCAATTCACACATGAGCATCCGTATCCAAGTAGCTCTTTCAGGGATTTCAATCTCTAAAAGTTTCTCGGTGGCAAGTGAGAAAGCCAGTTCGCCAAAGAGCGGAGATGAGTAGTCCATCCGAGTAACATTTGTTGGGCCTTGTAAGAAACTTAGTTGTTCACCCGTTTTCTCCATGCCTGTATGCAGGTAACCGATAATTGGTTTGCTTCTCAGAACCGTTTCACCTTCCATTTCAAGGGAAAGTCGAAGGACCCCATGCGTTGATGGATGTTGAGGTCCCATATTTATTACCATTCGTCGGTCATCATCAGGGGTATATGACTGGACCTGGCTTTCTGAAAGACGAAGAATCGCTGAATCTTCGCCGCGGCGGAAAACTCTTTCTGCTGTTTCTGAGCCGTGTGATTCGTTTATTTCCGTTTCTTGACTCATTAGGAACCAGGCGCTTCTTTAAATTGAACGGGAATTTTCCCAATGTCATAGTCTTTTCGGAGAGGATGCCCTTCCCAATTCTCTGGCATAAGGATTCTCGTCATATCTGGATGGCCTTCGAAAGTAATCCCAAATAAATCATGTACTTCTCGTTCCAAAGCTTCAGATCCTGGGTAGATATCAAAAAGCGTTGGTAGCGTCGGTTCCAGTTCAGGGATTTGCACTCGGAGGCGGAGTCGTTCTCGTTTCGTGTGGGAAAGTAGGTTGATTACTATCTCAAAGCGTTCTGGCTTGACCGATGCGGGCAAGTCTCGCTTGGGATTTTCTAGATAATCAACTGCGGTTATGTCAATGCAAACTACGAAACCTTCTTCTCGGAGATTTTTTATTACTTCGAGAAGGTTTTCGCGATTGGGGTGGAGGACGTTTTGCCCATGAGACATCGTGGAGGGGATTGTCCCATCATTGTCTTCATTTGTTTTTGTATCGTCAGGCATTATGGTTTCTCACTTGCCAATAATTACTTTTGTAGCTGTCTGACCATCACGTTGTTCAACCATGATTCCAGCACCCCCATCCATTTCTTTTCGACGGCGGGTAATTTCACCATTTTCGACTTTCTCGTGGAGTTGGAGAATTGCATGCATTAAAGTCTCAGGGCCTGGTGGGCAACCTGGAGCGTAAACATCGACAGGAACTATCTGGTCTACTCCTTGTACTAGGGCATAGTTATTGAACATGCCGCCAGAACTTGCACAAACTCCCATTGATATAACCCATTTGGGTTCCATCATCTGGTCGTACACCTGTCTAAGGACTGGAGCCATTTTTTGAGATACTCGTCCCGCAACGATCATCAGGTCTGCTTGTCTTGGAGAGGCTCGAAATACTTCCATTCCCCAACGTGCTAAGTCGTAATGAGCGGCACCAGTTGCCATCATTTCTAGAGCGCAACAAGCTAGACCAAAAGTTGCTGGCCACATGCTTCGTGTTCTAGACCACTTTACTAGATCTTCAATTTTCCCAGTGAGGAAATTGTGGTCGAAACCGGCAAGTCCATCTTCGCTTATGTTGCTTGTTTCACCAAGTATTGGAAGTTTGGGCATTAGGCGGCTTCCTCTTGTTCAGGGACTCTTCCTTCAAGCCCAACTCGGCGAATAGTTGAATTAGTAGTTCTGTTTGGATCTATGATGCGTTGTTTTTTAAGTTTTTTGGTAGGTCCCCACTCAAGGGCTCCATTACCAATGACGTATAAGAAGGATTCGAATACTGCAAATGAGAAAATGAGCATAGCGACGAGGCCAAACAAGCCAATCTCTCGAAATGTTGTTGCCCATGGGTACATGAAGATAATTTCAACGTCAAAAACGATAAAGATCATGCCGACAAGGAAAAAACGGACTGGGAAGCGCTCTGGAGGGTCTTGTGAAGAAGTTATACCGCATTCATAAGGATCTTCTTTTGCTTTTGTTGGTTGTCGTGGAGCTAATAGGCGAGAAGCGATAAGGCTAATGCCGGCAAAGATGATGCCAAGAATCATCATGGCGAGGATTGGTAAATATTGACCTAACAAGGTGCCCCCCTCAATCTTAGCCTATGTGGCCGTTGATGATTCCCAGTCTTCTGTCCGTCTTTGAAGTTCGCGCTCACGTTGACTGAGCATGAAGCACAGTCCAAAGAAAGCAAGCGCTGAACCAATCGTCGTTAACGCAGCTGGTAGACGTAAGGTTCCAAGGTTTCTTTCCATCACTACCGAAACTTTTTGCGCAGCGGGATCTATCTCAGGGAAAGGAGGAGCTTGACCTGCAATTGGTTCTTTATCAATCGTTGGTGCGACAGTTACGACAACCCTGTTTGTGGGATGCCAGAAAATAATCGTGTTTCGGATCTCGTTTGCAACTCGGTCAATAACACTGTCGCTACTTCGTTTAGGTTTGCCACCTTTTTGGAATGTGTTCAGGACAAAGAAATCATCGCTAGATCTATTGAAAAATGGGCTATCTGAGTCACTTTTCAAGAAAGCATCGGCGGATGCTATGGCTTCACCTGCACTGCTAGTTGATAGTAGGTTCCAGTCATTGAAATCAAGCAAACCGTCCGAACGGGCGTCATCAATGATTTCCCCGCTGAGAGCAGCTAACCCGCTGAGTGTCAACTGACTTAATTTTATTTCCTGGTCATTAATGACTTTTGCTATTTCTTCCGATAATTGTTCTTCTGTAAGGATTCGTGAGTCTTCTATTCCGTTCTGTTCTGCATCAGCGAGAAGTCGCTCGTTGCCTTCCATTGTCGTATCTGCAAGTGTTTCTTCATCTACGGCAAGTTTCTCCCCAATTGATTCCGTGCAATAGGGTTGTGGGGCATCGTAGTCAAGCTTTAGGTCAACATTATCTTCCACGTACCGTGCTCGTTGGACATCAACCGTAGCGTCTACCAAGCCGGGGCAATAAATGTCTACTATTTCACTAGCTTCAGTTACTTTTATTTTCCCCGATCCTAATTTCTTAACATCTGTTTCAGACTCTCCGAGATCTCCGTAGATAATTTCCTTGGGTTCCCACGTGGGACTGTCTCCTTTTAAACCAATCCCGTAGATCCACCATACGATTCCCATAATCATCATCCATCCGAAAAAACCCGTCAATGCGATCATCGTCCCGAGACGACTTCCTAGATTCGTATTTAATATGAGCCAGACTGAACCGAAAAGAACAGCAGATCCGACCAGTACCGTTAACGCTCCTCGAATTTCAGGATCCCAACTAATTCCGGCAACGATCTGGAAGAGGTGCAATTTATCAATCATTACAATCCTCTCTCATATTCAACGATTGCGGATATTTGGTCTTGAGTAAGTACAGAGCCCTCTAGGTCAGTTGCGTTTACACCAAATCCGGGCATTTGACCTGAAGGTTCACAGACACCGTTCAGTCCGTATTGTAAGTTTGGTTCGCAACCAGTAGAGATAAACTCTGCTTGGTCTTGTGCCAATGTGAATTGTGATATTACCCCTATTAGAGATGGGCCAAACCCGCCACTTCCAGGGATTTCAGGGTTGATAAGACCTACTAGATCACTATTTGAAGCGAGGCGATCATCTGCATTCCAAGATGACCCTGCAGTATGACATCGAGCGCAAGCATACGACCCAGCTGCGGCTGGATTGTTAAATAGATACTCTCCGTATTTTGCGGCATTCTTCTCTGCGAGATCTACAAGGTAATCATCTAACAAATGCTGGAGATCTTCTTCCGCTTCTTCAATTTCTTCCACATCTGCTTCAGGGTTCTGTTTGATTTCTAAATCATGCAGGTAAGCGTCTCCCAACCCATCGAAAAGGGTATTGTAAAGTTCCACTAACTCAGAATCTGTTGCGCCAGGGTCCACATCTCGAACTTCCTTGAGGACGCTTTCCCGAAGTCCCTCTTGAACTTCTGATGCCATCTGTTCAGGAGTTAACTGAATCTCAATTAAGTACCCCACGATGTATTCAAGTTGTTGAGTTGTTAGTGGTCCACCCCCGGGACCACCCCAAGCCGGCATAGGTGATTGCGGGCGACCATAATTCAGAATATGAGTTACTTCTTCTTCACTGAACCTGTAGAGGATCGTATTTAAGGCTGGAGCAGTCCAATTCACTGCCGTAATATATCTACCTTGATCATCTAGGATCGTGTAATCGGCTTCCCCTCCGACGCCACCAGCACCATGACATCGAGTGCATTGCTCTTCGTAGATTTCACTACCTCTGCTCGCGAACTGGTTACCAGTTAAATTCTCAAATCCGTCTTGGCGTCCGGGTTCTCCCAACCAATAAAGAGGCAGACAGAGCGCAATAATTATCAGCATCGCTAACCCAGCGGTCAACGCTATATCCAAGCGTCTTGTTTCAAGAATTTCATCTTCAAAATATCGTTTTCGATTTGGGGCAAGTTCTATTTCAGAGCCTATTTCTTTTCGACCTGCACGTATGTTGATGAGTACGTATACAGCAAAACCTATGGCGACAACGATAGCTAGAACCAGTCCTATCGTTCTCTGAGTTGATGCTGCGTAAAGTGTCATTTGTTCGTTGTCTCTTCTTGGGTTTCCTATTTAATGATCTGACTGTCCTATACAGTTAGGTCCTTCGGCTTCTTGTCCAGTGGTGTTTGTACCTATAGGGGGTCCTTGAATAATGGTTCCCGTATCGACTACGAAAACTCCGTCTTTAACTTCCATTGCAAATCGATCCATTCCCCTTGGAGCAGGCCCGCTTCTTTTCTCTCCTACTCGGTTGTATTGTGAACCATGGCATGGGCATTCAAACCATTGAGATGTTAAGCATTCTGGTACTCGACAACCAAGGTGTGGGCATTTCTGGTACAAAGCAACGAGTCCTGATTGCATTCCTGCAAGTTCAGGAGATGAATAGGCGGCTTCCGCTTTTTTAATCGACCCTAAAGGATATTTTGTGACCCACATACGTCCTTCGGGAACATAAAGGAAACCATTCGCAGCATCTATTTTCGCTTCTACATCGGTTACGTTCCCTACTTTGATTTTTGAACCGAATCCGCCGCCGCCTCCTCCTCCGTATAGAAACGCTATACAGGCCGCTCCGAAGCTTGTTATTGACAAACCCATTAAACCAACGATGCTTCTGTTTAAAAACTGTCTCCTTGCCACTCCAACGGCTTCTTCATCTGGAGCAGTCCATTGGACTGGAACGGTTATTTCAGGTTCTTCAATCTCGTCTCGTCCGAGTCTTTCTATTACTGCCGCTCTCTCTATTTCTCGTCCGCTTATCTGCCCCGATCCGGTAGAAGCGGTTTCATCAGACCCTTGAGAATCTAAGTCTCGTTGGCGCGTTTCTTTACTTAGCTGCCCTTCAGCTTTCGTAGTTTCGCTACGGCGTGAAGCAGCAAAGAGTAAAAGAGATCCGAGAATTACTACAGCCGGTATGGCAAAAGCTAGAACTACCACTGATAGGTCCAAGTCTCTTTATTAATTCCCTTGTCTGAGTGAATAACGATCGGTGAGTAATAGGTCATAGTTCGAAGAAGAGCCCATCTGCCCAAGGGAATATGAAGTTGAATCCTGGCCCGCGGAAGAAGGACCCAATCATTACGAGTACCGCCCAAAACATTAGATGGATAGTCATTAATGAGATAGCGAATTTACGGTCTTCAGGTTTGTTGGAAGGGTTTCTATCTATGTATGGAGCCAAGATCAATAGGAAAAGGGCTAAACCTGGAATTGTTACTCCAGCCACCATCGGATGGAACATTGTTAAAAGTTCTTGAAGTCCGAGGAAATACCATGGGGCTTTTGAAGGGTTCGGAGTTTGATTAAAGTTTGCTAGCTCTAGAAGTGGCGCATTCACAAATATTGAAAAGACAGTAGAAAAAGCAGTTATTGCTAATGCAGCAACGAATTCAACAACAAGGAGATGCGGCCAGACATGGACTTTATCTACCGGTTTTAGTTTTACGTCCTGGATAGACCCTGACTTAACTACTGTAAGTAGCCTCTGAGTGTGGCCAGCCGGACCTGACCCTGTTGGTGCTGGTAGTTGTGGCGGTTCTACTTGTGTCCCTGACTCTTTGGTTGCAAGCGTCGTATCTCGGTCTCCAGCGGCTTTGGTTCGGTCAAGAAGTTCTTCGGGAACTTTGGTTTCAGTAGCTTCGTTAGGGACGGGTTCGCCTTCTGATTCTGCACCTGCTCGTGCTTTAGCTTCTTCAGCTCTTTTTAATAAATGTTCAGGAATTTCAGCCATGTTTTTTTCTCATCCTAAAGTGGACCTGAGATACCTCCATCTTTCCTTACTCGCCAAAAATGAATCGCCATAAAGATGACGGCTACGAACGGCAACATGAGAACATGTAGGACGTACCATCGTAATAATGTGTCCGTTCCTATTTCGACTCCTCCCAAGAGCACAAAACGGACTTGGTCACCAAAGACAGGGGTGTACCCCATCATATTCGTTCCCACTGTGACAGCCCAGAGTGCTAACTGGTCCCATGGGAGCAGGTAGCCAGTAAATGAGAGTAGAAGCGTTAACGTCAGGAGAATAACTCCAATTACCCAATTAAACTCCCTTGGTGCTTTGTAAGCCCCATGGTAAAAGACTCGAGCCATATGAAGGAAAACAGTTAATACCATCAGATGAGCTGTCCACCTATGCATATTTCGAACAAAGAGCCCGAAGGTCACCGAAGTCTGTAGCGTGTATATGTCATCCCATGCTTGTGCAGCAGTGGGTCGATAAAAGAACATTAAGAAAATTCCGGTAACGGTCAAAAGAATAAATAGAAAGAAGCTAAGCCCGCCTAAACAAAGGGTGTAGCTGACTTTAACTGCATGTCGTTTTACTTTTACTGGGTGGAGATGGTAGATCAGGCTGTTCATGACAACATACGACCGGTTACGAGGGCTATCAGAGTAGCCTTTCCTAAATATTGATCCCGGACGGAAAATAGAATTCCACGCCTGCGAGGATTTAGTTTTTTCAGAGATATCAGCGAGTTTCTCGCCAAGTGACTGTTTTGCCACGTTAATTCCTTACCTTAATCTTTGATTTGTCTTGAAAAGTTTTCGTTTCTACCATTTCTTTCTTAGCCCAGTCTCATCCCATAGCCATACCCATGGCTTGGCATACGTTGATGGTTGTCTCCACCTGCCGGTGGATTTTCTAACTTTCCGAGGATAATGACGCCGGTTGGGCACCTATCAACACAAAGAGCGCAACGGGTACAAACGTCATCATCAATTGTGAAAATAACATGATCGGTAGGGTCATCCCCGGGTTGTTCTGTACCCACTGCTACATCTATTGCCTCTGGTCGTACCATGTGGATGCATTTCCAAGGGCAAATATCCACACAACCTTCACACATGATGCATTCGGATTGGTCAATATGAATAAACTGTTTCGGTTTTACTGCCTTTGATAACCAGTCTAGGTCAACTTCTTGGAGAACATAGTCGTCCCTGAATTCAGGAAGCGGAGGGTTTGCATCTAAAACACCCATTTATGAAGCCCCTTCTCTTAGCAGAGGTCGACCATAAGTGGATTCTTCAATTTCAGGTGGAGCCACCTTTCCACGGTTTTGCCAGATTGACCAGAGGACTACATTAGCTACAAGACCAAGCCCGTAAATAACAACGACAATTAAGTCTCCCACGACTAAATAATTCAATTTGAACGGCAAAGCCCATTGCAGGAGTCCTTCCCCGTTTGTAAATCCCAACCCAGTAGGACCAATTAGTTCTTTATCTGCACGCCAAGAAAGATCATTGCTAGCAAAGGTCAGCCATTGGTGAGGGATTACCCCATAAATCCAGAATAGGAAGAAGAATACATACGCTGACCATATGCTTGCCTCGGCCCAGGTTGCTTCTTGATTGATTGGTCTCCGGCGGGCGTATTGTAGAATCCCAACCACCATAAAAACTGCGATTAACCAACTCAAAACGAAAGCTGTATTTAAGTATGGGAATTGACGCCCATTTGAGTCCCGCGTTAACCCAACCCAAAAAGCCACGATGGCAAATATAGCTACGGTTGCTGTAATCATCGCTCCGTAGAATTTATTTACTGCTACATCAACAGGCCTTTGTTGGGCCACTTTTTACTTCCCCTCGCGAGTGGTTCACAAGTATGCTTCCACTCAATTTGAGCAGAAGCGCTTATCTAATTTTTACCACGACATTTCAGCCGTTAACACATCGTGGCACCCTTCTTACTGAAAAGGGTGAATAAGACCCCTTAAGTTTATTTTTACGTTATAGAACTAGTTATTACACAGAAGATCCCGATAGAAGTTAGGAATAGTTGGGATAAAAAAGTAGCGCAAATTCAATCTTTTATATCAAGGGGGAAGAGTGATCATTTAAGGGTCGGTAAACAACCTTAAGAAGCAATGTATTCTGTCAATCGTGGATCTTCCACAAAAAAGAAAAGGGTGTGTCTTGACTAGGCGAACATCTATGGTTGGGAACTATTCTTATAAGCGTAAGGCACAGTGTTTAGGGACTCCGATGGTTTTTGTTTGGAGCGAACCCCTAGTAGAAAAGGAAGGGTAGTGTACGCAGTACACGTATTTGAATTAAGAAAGCTCGAAGAAGGTAACTGGGCTTTCTTATCAAATAGCAATATTGATTTTTCTCTAATTACCGCCCTTGGAGGCCGCAGTGGTTGAAATTCCTGATTATTTATTGGAGCGCTCGCGAGAAGCTCGTGCGCAACTTACTGGCGCTGCATCAGGTAATGACGCTACTGGTAGCGACTCTGCTGAAGTTACCGCCTCCGCTTCGGAACCCACTATCACCGAACCTGTAGTTACTGAGCCAGTAATTGAAAAAATTGAACCACCTAAACCAATTGCCCCTTGGGTAACAGCAGCACAAGAACGCAAAAAAATCCCAGTTTGGATGGCACCAGTAGCGTTATTCCTTCCAATTTGGGCATTTATGATTTGGGGGACTTTAGAAAAACCTACCTACGATGACGAGGGTCCAGTAGCAGCTGGTGGTGCAGTTTACGATGCTAATTGCTCTTCCTGCCATGGAGCAGGAGGAGGAGGTGGAGTCGGATACCAACTTAACGAGGGGGAAGTAGTAAAGACCTTCCCTGATGTTGAGAGCCACATCGCTTGGGTAGTAAATGGATCTTCACCAGCTGGGACACCCTACGGGGACTCTAACAGGGAAGGTGGGCAGCGAATTGCTCAGAATCAGGGAGTCATGCCTGGTTTTGCAGCTTTAGAATCTATTGAAATTCTTGAAGTTGTCCTCTACGAACGTGTAACACATGGTCTAGAAGGTACACAACAATTAGAGGCTTATATTCTATGGGCTGAATCAGGAGAGTTACCTGAATGGGAAGATGGAATATCTCCCCAGTCTATTTCAGCAAGCTTTATGGAGTTCGTTGAGATGAACCCAGAAGCTTTGGAAGCTTACGAAGAAACATTAGAAGAAGCATCTAGTTGAAATAACGTGCAATCATAGTAATTGTGATTGATCCTACACTTTCTCCAGAATGGAAAGCTCTTGAGAGCCATAGTTCGTCACTTAAACCAAGTGCGCTTAAAGACCTCCTAGTTGAAGATTATTCACGTGTTGAAAGCTTGTCACTCGACATTGGGGATTTGTTTGTTGATTTCTCAAAACAACTGGTTACGGATGAGACAATTGATCTTCTCTTATCGCTAGCTAATAGCCTTAACCTTTCAGAAAAGATTCAGTCCTTGTTCGCTGGTGAAGTCATGAATTTTTCTGAAAATCGCCCTGCCCTACATACTGCTCTCCGGGTTCCAAGTGAATCCGAAGACCAAGGAAGTCCATTAGTCAAAGAAGCGCTAATAAAAACTAGTGAGTTCGCTGAGAACGTGCGAGCCGGAGAGTGGGTCGGAGTAACAGGAAAGCCGATAACTTCAATAGTGAACGTTGGTATTGGCGGTTCTCATCTTGGACCTTTAATGATCAGTTCGGCGTTACGGTCTTATTCGGGAAATGACATTACCTGTCGGTTTGTATCAAATATTGACCCCAAAAATCTTGAATCCCAGTTGAGTTACTTAGAGCCAGAGTCAACACTTTTCATAATTAATTCAAAGTCATTCACTACTTCGGAAACAATTATGAACGCCCAAGTAGCTTTAAAATGGGCGCAAAAGACATTGGGAGAAGAATCTAATCTTCTCCACCGGCATTTCGTTGCCGTCACCGCTAACCACAAAGCAGCCGAAAGCTTCGGCATTCTGCCGGAGAATATTTTCCCTACCTGGGATTGGGTTGGGGGGAGGTTCTCCGTCTGTTCTTCAGTGAGTCTTGCAGCAATGATCGCAATTGGGTCAGAGAATTTCCAAACAATGCTGAACGGCTGCCATAATATTGATGAGCACTTCCGGTTAACAGAACTATCGCAAAATATTCCCGCTCTCATGGGAATGATTGGAGTCTGGAACAGAAACTTCTTATCTCATGCAAATCATGCGATAATTCCGTACTCAACAGACTTAACACATTTCCCCTCCTATCTTCAGCAATTAGAAATGGAGAGCAATGGGAAGCAGGTTCGTGAAGATGGAAGAAGAGTAAATGCCGAAACAAGCCCGATCCTATTAGGGGGAATAGGAACAGATGCTCAACATTCCTTTTTTCAGCTCCTTCACCAAGGAACGACGGTTATCCCTGTTGATTTCATAGCTTTCTGTAATCCTACACCTCCGACTGAAACCTTGGATGGGGAAATGGTTCTGAAAAACCACGAAATCCTACTTGCCAATTGCTTTGCGCAAAGCAAGGCTCTTGCTATTGGTTCCAAAACCGAAACTGGTTATTTATCTTCTGACGGGAACCGTCCTAGTACAACGATTTTAGGTAACCGTTTAGACCCTTTCACGCTCGGTCAACTCATCGCACTTTATGAACACAAGGTTTTCACGATGGGTGTTCTCTGGCAGATTAATAGCTTTGATCAATGGGGGGTTCAATTAGGGAAATCTCTAACGGAGACTATTGCAACGGATCTTACCGAGGCTAAAAACAACTCTGATCATGACCCATCTACTAAGTCTCTTATCAACAGGTATCAGAAAAATCGAGATTTATAATTACCATGTCATCATCGTTTTCCAATAACGTTGCTTTTTTTGACACGACGGATACGGCTCGGAGAATCAACTACCTAATCAAAACGCTGATAGTTGTTCTTTTCGCGATGGCGCTCTTCCTCCCAATTAGTTATTTGGAGGGGAAAGCAATGGGAATGCGAGTGCCCCTATTTGTAGGTTCGGCGCTTGTGATTCCCGTGTTTGAAAAATTCCGGAAAGTAAAACGGGTTCCGTATCCTCATGTCGCTGACGCCTTTTTAGTGGCTCCTTTCATGGTTGACACTTTCGGTAACGTTGCTGGTTTATATGAAAATTTCGCTGTCACTGATGATATTTTGCATTGCATCAATTGGGTCTTTCTCGTATGCGCGTTTCAAGCTTTTCGCTTTCGACGTAACGACCAGAACCAGGACGCTGTTTTACTAGGTGTTGGATTTGGGGCTTTAGCGATCGTGATTTGGGAAATTATGGAATGGGCTGTAGATACCACCGGTGCTGGTGGAGGCTTAGGATTAACTTATGGAGATACGATAGGTGATTTATTTCTTTCTACTTCTGGAGGATTTATAGGGTCGCTCATCGGTGTATATTGGCTTGGGGCGCATCGAAAAAGCAAGGGACCGTAGTTCAGATTTAGGTTAATTCTTCGGCTGCCTCGCGTGCTATTTCAAGAGTTTGGTCAATAATTTCGTCCGTATGGGCAAGGCTAAGGAATAAAGCTTCGTAGGGACCTGGAGCTAAAGCAACGCCGCGCTTTAGCATGCTATGGAAAAAATCTGCATAAATCCCATTTTCTGCAGCGGCTAGAGCTTCATCAAAGTTAGATGGATTCTGATTGGTGAAAAAGATACTCAGGAGCGACCCGACTCTGGGCACAACCACGTCTATGCCTGTGCTTTGGAAGATATTTGAAAGTCCATCGCTGAGTCTTTCTGCTGTTTTTTCAAGTTTTTCATACGCATCGACGTTAAGAAGGCGCAGTTGGGCGAGTCCAGCTGCTGTGGCTATGGGGTTACCTGACAAGGTTCCAGCTTGATACACATCACCAAGAGGAGCGACGTGCCTCATGATCTCACGTGACCCACCGTAAGCTCCCATGGGAAGTCCTCCACCTATTACTTTTCCAAAACACCAAATATCTGGTTGGACTCCGAACCATTGAGATGCCCCACCCATAGCGAGTCTGAATCCAGTGATAACTTCATCAAAAATAAGAAGTACGCCATGTGCGTCACACGCTATGCGTAAATCCTGTAGGAAATTTTCTTTCGGGGGGACTACACCCATATTTGCGGGAAGAGGCTCAAGTATCAATGCCGCAGTTGAATCATCCAAATCGGGTATTTCATTCCATGGGGTGACGATAGTATCTGCAACAGCACTGGTGGGAACTCCCACAGAACCGGATATGCCTTGGTTCGCCACACCGCTTCCTCCTGCTGCTAGAAGGCTGTCTGCGTGACCATGATAATGGCCTGAGAATTTAACAATTTTATCGCGCCCTGTCACTCCTCTTGCGAGACGAATAGCAGTCATTGTCGCTTCTGTACCGCTTGAAACTAGGCGTATCATTTCCACACCTTCAACGCGTGAACAAATTTCTTCAGCGATCTCTACTTCACCGAGGGTTGGGGCACCATAAGTCGCCCCATTGCCTGAAGATTGCTGAACAGCATCAATTATTTGTGGATGAGAATGTCCGACAATTCCTGGACCGTAGCTCATTACATAGTCAATGTATCTTTGGCCGTCACTATCCCATACGTAGGGCCCTTCGGCACGATCTACGAAATAGGGGGTTCCTCCAACAGAACGGAAAGAGCGGACCGGAGAGTTGACACCTCCTGGGATCACTAGTTTTGCTCGTTCGAAATATTCTTCGTTCACAGGATTTTTGCAGTTTCTTTCGCATGATACGTCAAAATAAAATTCGCACCCGCTCTTTTTATTGCTGTTAGTTGCTCTAGGGCAACTTGATCGCCATCTATCCAACCTTGTTGACTGGCTGCTTTGATCATCGCGTATTCTCCTGAAACATGATAAGCAGCTATTGGTACATCGGTGATTTCACGAGCTTTAGCAATTATGTCTAAATATGTGACTGCTGGCTTGACCATGATCATGTCAGCGCCTTCAGAAAGGTCAGCACGGATTTCTGCTAAGGCTTCTCTCGCGTTTCTCCAATCTTGCTGGTATGACTTGCGGTCACTGTTCTCCAATGACACATTAACAGCGTCTCGGAAAGGTCCGTATAATCCAGATGCGTATTTCGCTGAATACGCGAGTATCGGGGTTTGTTGGAAATTTATTTCATCCAAAGCTTCTCTGATAGCAGCAACCTGTCCGTCCATCATTCCGCTGGGAGCGATAATGTCAGCACCGGCTTTAGCCTGTGATTGAGCTATTTTTTTGTAAAGCCCCAGCGTCGCATCATTGTCTATAATTTCATCATCGTTCACGATCCCACAATGGCCGTGATCTGTGTATTCATCTACACATAGGTCAGCGATCACAACTATGTCTTCTCCTACGGCTTTCTTACAGTCCCGTATAGCCTCTTGGACTATGCCTTCGGGGTTCCATGCCTCAGAACCAGTGGAATCTTTCCTCTCAGGTATGCCGAATAAGACAATCCCAGGAATACCTAAGTCTCGGAGCTCATTGACTTCTCTAACAAGAGACTCTCTTGAGTGTTGAACCACACCTGGAAGTGAAGAGATTTCGTGCGGTTCTGAGATTCCTTCCCGAACGAATAAAGGGGCAACGAGATCATTAACTTCAAGAGTTGTTTCCGCTATTAATCGTCGTAGCGAAGATGTACTTCTAAGTCTTCTAAGTCTTTGTTCTGGGAATGGCACTTTTCTAGTATATGAGTGACATTGTCAGGTCACGAAGGCAACGGCCATGATAAAAGAGATGGTTAACGCAATTTTTCGAATTGGACCTGCAAGCAGTCTATTATTCCCTGAATAGTGTGAGGGTCTGCTTCTAAAGCAACATGAAGATCTAATGAGTGAATGGATTTAGTTGTTATTGGGCCAATAGAAATAAGATTGGGGGGCATATTCTCTAGTCCGTACATTTTTACAAAGTTCTCAACTGTTGAAGCTGAAGTGAAAATAATAGAATCCGCTCCAATCGTTTGATTATCAAATGGGTCAAATTTTTCAGGAATACATGTTTGATAAGTAGGTATCACATCAACAATCCACCCTGCTTCACGAAGAGTTTCGGGAAGAACATCTCTCCCCTTAGCTCCTCTTGGAAGAAGTATCCTTCCCTCTTCTTGAAAATCTGGAAACACTTCTAGTAATCCTTCAGCCACATAATCATTTGGAATTAGATCTGTTTCCAAACCGTACTCTTTCAGTGCTTGTTTAGTTCCGAGACCTATTGCAGCAATTTGGGTTCGCTCCAATACGCTTATGTCACTTACTTCCTGCAGGAACATTTCAACCCCGTTTGCAGATGTGAGAATTACCCAGTCATAGTCTTCTAAATTTTGAATAGATTCACGTAATTCTTTACCTCCATCACTTGGAGCTTGTATTTCAATAGTTGGTAAAGGAATTGGATCTATACCCAACGCAGAAAGTTTGTCTAAGAGTTGGGTGGCCTGTGAAAACGCTCGGGTAACTATTGTTTTTTTAGGTTGAAATATTTCTTGTTCATTGCATCGCATTAGTTCATTTTTTCAAGTAGCGCAGTTGCTGAATCTCGCCCTAAGAGTTCCGCATTTGATCCTATGCGGTCATCAAAAAAAACTCGTTTCGTTTCTTCATTGCCTAAAAATGCTCTTAGCCGAATACTTCCTGCTTCAAAGGTGGCGTGTCCCGCTACTGGTTGACTGCAGTCCGCTCCTATTTGAATGAGGAACTCACGTTCAGCATTGATAAGTGTGCGCGAATCTCTGTCTTCAATTCGTTCCAATAGGATTCGCAATTCTGTGTCTTCGGTCAGGCATTCAAGTCCAATGGCTCCTTGCCCAACTTGGGGAATCATTATGCTTGGTTCAAGAGTGTCAACAATGCTGGGATTCAAATTAAGACGTTTAAGTGCTACTGAAGCCATTACGATGGCGTCGAAATTTTCTGCTTTAGCGAGTCGAGTTTCAATATTCCCTCGTAATTCATGAAAATTTAGATCTGGGCGTAAAGCAGTTAATTGTGCTTTTCTTCGAACTGAGCCAGTTGCAATATTCGCGCCAGAAGATAAATCTTCTAATCTGCAACCAACAAGGACATCCCTTGGATCACCTCGTCTTGGAACTGAAGCGAGTAATAATCCATTAACTGGAAGCGAAGGTAGATCTTTCAGCGAATGAACAGCAAAGTTAGCTTTCTCATCAAGAACAGCTTGCTGGATTTCTTTAACGAAAATACCCTGACCCCCGATTGCATGCAAAGGGCTACTTTGGTCTTGATCTCCCACGGTCTTTACTACAAGTGGCTCAACTTCAATACCTAGGGGCTGTAGAAGTGAAGCAACATAGCTTGTTTGCCAGAGGGCAAGTGGGCTTCCTCTAGTCGCGGCCCTTAGCTTCATTCCCTTTACGCTACTAGAGATTGAAGAGTTCGCGGAGAGCGTCGGCTAAACGTTCACCACGTGGCGACCCAGCAGCTTCACTGAGCGAAACGGTCGGATCATGAAGAAGTTTCCCAAGAATACCTTGGGTGAGTGATTCCACAAGTTCTCGTTGTTCATCAGTTAGATCTGAAAGTTGGCTAGCAAAGCGTTTCAGTTCAGCTTGTCGAATCTCTTCAGCCCCATTTCGGAATCCAGCTATCAAAGGTGCTACCTGCCGGGCTGATTGATCTTCCAGAAACCTATTTAACTCTTCTTGTATGATTGTCAAAGCCTTGACGTATTCCTTATTATCCCCAATAAGTGCTGTATGCGAATGCGATGACCAAAGCGTATCTATATCTATAAGAGTGACTCCATCTAAATGTGCAACTTGCGGGTCAACATCACGTGGTACTGCTATATCCACCATTAGGAGTTCCCTACCTGCTCGGCTTGACATTACCTCTTGAACTTGTTTTTGATTGAGGATGTACGAGTTCGCTGCCGTGGCGCTTATGAGAACATCAACTTCTTTGAGTATTTCATTAAGCTCCTCATATGGCAGTGCATGACCTCCTGACATGTTGGCTAGTGCTTCGGCCCTATCAAAACTTCGATTAACGAAGTAGATTTCACTAGCTCCTTCATCCTTGAGCGAATTAGCTACCCCATCGCTGACTTCACCTGCTCCAACTACTAAAACTTTTCGGTCAGCGAAACCGCCAAGTGATCGTTGAGCTAATTCAACGCAGGCCTGACTGATAGATGAAATATCTTCTCCAACATTTGTTTCTGTCCGAACCCTTTTCCCTACTTCAAGTGCTCGCCGGAATGCCGAATTGATTACAGTCCCACATGCTCCTTCTTCTCGTGCTCGCTCCCAAGCCACCTTCACTTGGTGTTGTACTTGGTTCTCTCCGACTATTGCAGAATCTAAACCGCTGGTAACTGAGAAAAGATGACTGATCGCTTCATGTTCATAGTGTGCGTATAGGTAATCGTTGAATTCCTCAGGGGCTACACCAGCAGTCTCTGTGAGGAAATCCCTCACGTCTTGATACGCTCCATGGAATTTTTCAGCGTATACATACACCTCTAACCGATTGCATGTTGATAGAACTATCGCTTCGCTCACATTACGTCGAGCAATGACATCCGCTATTGCCTTTGGTAGGCCATCATCTTGGATAGCAAAGCGCTCAAAGAGATCAAGCGGCATAGTTCTGTTATTAATTCCGATTACGACAAGAGACAAGCTGTGACAATCCTTGATTAGTTTGCCCTAGTGGGCTATCTCTAGCATCGCTGAAACGAAACATTCGTGCCAAACCAAAAGTGATTTTGGTGTGCTGAGATTTATTTACTGTTCTATCTAAACTTATCGCGGTTTTTCATTAGAGGTAACCGAGCAACAGAAAATTATCTAGCGAGAAAGAAGAGTTGCAAAAGACTTGCTAAAAGAATCATGCCGAGAAGAACGAAGACCGCTAATGACGTCGCTTTTCTCATGATTTTCCTTTTAATGTGATTGGCGTCGAAGTACCTTCTGAAGCCGTACCATTCTCAATTTTTACCTGCTGTCGTTCATCTGCTCGGAGTTCTTCTGCGACCGAACGTCCAAACATTGTGAGAGCAAGCAATCCATAAGAGTCAACAATGATACCAATTTCAGATTCTGGGATTTCCTCAAAACTCTTTGCTCGTCGGATCCCTCGTACGTTGCCACCCACATGCACAAGCATGTGTTCACCGAAATCGGCAATGTCTTCTTCTGATACATTCAGTTGGAGGTTGCCGAAATGATCCTTCCATAGAATTTCAGCAATAACCTTGTTGTCTTCTTTCGAAGAAACAGGAAGTAATCCTGGGTGTAGAGATGATAGGGAAATCAAGGTACCTAAATCACAAATTTCTATCCCCTTGCACAAATGAGCTGCTGCTGGTGCAAATACATCTCTCCCAGCAAATGTTGAAGACAAGGTTGGTAAATGAAATTCTGGTTTATCTAATTCAACCGCCTGACTTATTTCTCCAATCATTGCAATAGCGGGAGCTAAAAGACCATTGTCAGGACCTACGAAAACATATTCTCCGTTATTTATTTCTAAAGCGATCGCCCTTCTAGCGGTACCAACACCTGGATCGACGACTGCGAGAATAACACCTGGGTTCAAATACTGAGATGCTCGAGCGAGAGCTAAGCCACCAGCCCTAATGTCATGTGGTTTCACACCGTGGGTGATATCAACAACTTTCACGTCTTGATTTATTGAGCGGATCACAGACTTTACCACGCCAACAAATTCGTCCTTGCTGCCAAAATCGCTTAGGAAACTGATTGTTGAATATCTAGATACAGTCACGATTCAATTGTACAGTTTCTAGAAATTCTTTAAGGTCGTTTTCAGCCAGTCTGGTTATAACGACTTGCCAAGAAGGCGTTGATATCTTCTTCCCGTATCCGGTAAGATTTCCCAACTCTAGCTGCTCGCAGATCTCCCGCTTTGATAAGCCTATAAACTGTCATAGAAGAAACTCTCATAAAGTCCGCTACCTCACCGACTGTCATAAATTTCGGTAGTGGGGTTTTTTCATTCAACATAAATGGCCTCATCATCTCCTGAAGCGTCACCTTAGGCGCGTGTGGAGAAAGTGCAAATCGAACTAGGAGAATTGACTGACTCTACTGTCCGAGCTCTTTTGATCTCTCAGTCGCTGCAGTAATAGCGTCATTGACTAGTGCTAAAAATTGATTCTTTTCAAAGGATTCTATAGCGGCTGCGGTAGTTCCATTAGGAGAAGTGACTGAAGTTCTAAGGTCTAAAGGCGCAACTCCTGATGTAGAGAGGAGACTCGAAGCCCCTAACAGAGTTTGCCTTGTCAACAAGTCAGCGACGCTTGGGTCAAGCCCATTAGCTATCCCTGCTGCGATCATTGCTTCAGCTAATAGAAATAGGTACGCCGGTCCAGATCCGCTAAGTCCCGTAACTGCATCAAGCGTATTCTCATCTACTACTACTACTTCCCCGACAGCGGAAAGAATTGAGCTAGCCCAGTCAAGATCTTCTTTAGTGGCACTTGTCCCAGGTGCAATCGCTGACATACCTTCACCAATCATCGCTGGGGTGTTAGGCATAACGCGCACTACGGCTGTTCCCTTTGAAAGTTCGCTTTCTATCGAATTAATTGTGATTCCCGCAGCTATTGAAATTACTCGTTTTGGTTTCATTTCGTTGATCTCTTGACATATAGCTGAAACCATTTGGGGTTTCACCGCAAGAAGAAAATTTTCGCTGACTAGAAGTTCATCAGAAAAGGTCGTCTCCTTATATTTCTCTTTGAGTTCTTTGATGCGATTCTCATCAGGTTCAATGACTGACAATTCGTCAGGTTCTGCCCATTTTGAAGTAACAAGTCCTGCAAGGAGCGCTTCTCCCATCTTGCCGCCACCTACTATTGAAAGCTTCTTTCCCATGGTTTAAAGCTAGTAGGTTCAAGATAGATGTGAGTACCTTTTAAAAGCATTGTTTAGAAAGTAGTTACTCGTTGAACCTTGATGCGAAACCTATGCGTAGTGCGGTTTTAAAACTAAGTTCAATAGCTGCGTAGATACTGCCAATCATCCAATCAAGATTTTCCTCAGAGATCCATTGGTTATGAAGTTCACCTGAAAGGTATACGGCATTTTCGGCTCCAATTGAAAATGAGATCGCGTGAAGTTTTTGGTTCCTTCGGAGCAGGTGTTCATAAAATTTTCCTTCATTCTCTTCGGGCTCTGGCATAACATATGTTTCAAAATGAAGAGTTCTTTGACCCAATGTCACCCAAATCATGTAATTCTGTTTTTCTTCTCCAAGAATTCTCACATGCCATCGGTCTTCTTCTTGGTCATAATCAACTGATTGGATAACAAAATTTTCGTTCAGTTGATTCTGCAACCACTCATCAACTTTTTTTTGTAATTCGCTAAGCTCGCTGGGAGAAGCAAAGTCATTCTTCATAGAGTTCTCTATCGACAATCAACAAGTGCTGTTGAAAGTATCGAAGCGTAAATCTCAATAAGGTCGTTGGCTGTTTGGCCCCAGGAGAAATCCTTTGCTTTTTCTGCTGCGTTCATAGCGATCTCAGTTGAAAGGAATGGGTTAGAAAGAAGTTCATTTACAGCATTTTCATAGTGAGTTGGGTTCCAGCCTTCAACAAGGATCCCTGTGTGACCATCATCTATTAAATCTTTTAATCCACCAACTGCAGCGGCAACTACCGGAGTTCCACACGCTGCTGACTCTAAAGCGACAAGGCCGAATGATTCTGACCTGCTAGGAACAAGGACGATATCTGAAGCACGGTAGTAGGTGCTCAAAATGTGGTGAGGTTGAGGGGGAACAAATACGACGTGGGTGCTGGAAGGGAGTTCGGCTATTAGCTCTCTAAGGCGCCTTTCATGGGATTCTCCTTGTGGGCCACTTGCACCTCCAACGATAAGTAACGTCGCTTCTCTATCTTTCATTTCTGCAAGGGCATTTATCGCGACATCTACCCCCTTTAACGATTGCAAACGCCCTACGAACATAAGTATTGAACCGTTAGGAAGTCCTAAAGCTGACCGCGCCGCCGCTTGATTACCAGGTGAGAATAAAGCGTGTTCCACTCCTAGCGGGACAATGTGAATACGGTCTTCAGGGGCGTCATACAGTGATATAAGTTGTTCTTTTTCCATCAAGCTATTAGCGACAATTATTTCTGAACAACCAATGGTTTCTCGTTCAGAAATAATTCTTTCTTCAGGTTCGGGGTGGCCAGTTTCTTTTTTAGCTTCTCCAAGCGTGTGGAAAGTCGTAACTAATGGAATATCCAGTTTATGTTTTAGGCGATGGCCGACAACTCCAGAAAGCCAGTAATTAGCGTGAATGATATCTATTGATTTTCTTCCCCTAAGATCAGCTTCGACTCCCATTGTGAATTGGTCAATGATTTCGGGAAGTCTTTCCTTTGCTAGGTCATAATCTCCCGCTTCTATATAAACAATTTCAACTCCTGGTTCAAGATGTACTTCTCTTGGAAGCGATGGGTTCCATTTGCGCACATAAATAGTGCATTGGATTCCACGGTGGGCCAAAGCCGTAGCTACCTCACGTATGTACACATTCATTCCACCCGAGTCTCCTTGCCCAGGTTGTGTGAGAGGGGAAGTATGCATTGAAATAATGGCTACGTGCAGTTCTCGGTTATGTAAATCTGGGATTTGGTCTTGAATCAGATTTCTTCTAGATCCTCCTGAAACTGGTGGCAGGAGCGCAATTTCATCTTCTGCGGTTACTGCATCTTCCATTGTTGCTGGGTTACCATTAATCCATATGCGACAAGTGGGAACAAGATCTGCGAAATCTTTACCGAATTCTGTGATTGCTTCAGTAATCACTCCATTCACTGTTTCAGCTTCAGATTGTTTTGCGCTGGTACCAGCTATTTCTCTTATAGATGCGAAAAGTCGAAGAGTTGCCACATATAAAGACTATCGGCTGAACCGATGACAAAATTACTTCTAGTGCGACATGGGCAATCAGAATGGAATGCTGTCGGGAAATGGCAAGGCCAAGCTGACCCACCACTTACTGAATTTGGTATGGAACAAGCGTCACTTGCTGCTTTAGAAATTCCAGATTTTAGTATTCTTGCTTGTTCTGATTTACAAAGAGCACAACTAACTGCTGAGATTTTCGCTGACTCAAAAGGTTGGGACAAAAATCGTATTATTACGGAATCACGAATTCAGGAGAGGGACGCGGGGGCGTTTAGTGGATTAACAAGAGAAGAAATTAATAAACAGTTTCCGGGTTTTCTAAAGAACGGCATTTGGCCAGACGACTGGGAATCGGACGAGGATTTGCTAATTCGGCTTTGGAAAGGTTTAAGAAGGATTATTAACGATGCTGAAGGTGACAGCCCCATTGTCGTTGTAACTCATGGTGGGTGCATCTACGCTCTTGAAAGCTTGTGTGGTGGAGAATATAGACGGATCCCTAACTTAGGCGCACAGTGGTTTGAGGTAGAAGGTAAGGAAATACATCTTGGTGATCGAATTCATTTGCTGCCTCCTGAGGAAGAAACTTACCCTGATCAAATTTGATGTGATTCTGTACCTCCGGTGGGATTCGAACCCACGATCTTCGGATTAAAAGTCCGCTGCCTTACCAGACTTGGCTACGGAGGCATGTATTTCAAATTGCTAGTCGGTGAGTCTACCGATTCTAGAACTAATTCGGTCAACAGTTTAGGTTAGTAGGTGCTTAGGGATTTGCCTTTATTACTATCCTTGCTTTTTAGTAGCCATGAAACAAGGTTTGCGGGATCAAGGATTTAGCATCGGTGCTGCAATAGTTTCATATTTTTTCTTCAAGTTCTATGCTTCATCTCAGACAGAACCTCTGATCCTTTTTATGACGATTCTAATTGATAAACCGATTTGGCTATTTCGTGGCGAACTATGGTCGCACCTAGTAAGCGATGCGAGTTATGAGGAACTTCACAATTTCGCTGCTGTGTTAGGTGTCCCCCGAAGCGCATTCCAAGGCGACCATTATGATATCCCGGAGCGGATTTGGTTGGAAGCAGTTGAACTTGGAGCTGTCCAAACTGAACCAAGAGAGCTTGTTAGAAGGTTGAAAGACTCCGGACTGCGTAAAAGACCTTAGAATGCAGGTAATAGGTTCATGTCCTCAAGGTATTAAGGCAACAAGCGTGAGAGAATCATAAAAATATGGAAAATAGTGATCAAGTTCAACTGATACTTCCGACTTCTCCGTCTTATGAGAAAGTAGCGCAGACTACGATCGCGCATCTTGGAATAAGAAGTGGGTTTTCCTTGAAAGAAATAGAAGATCTCCGGTCCGTGATGAAAGAAACAACCAATCTGTTTATCTCTGCTCGGCAATGGGAAACCCCGCTACACCTTAATTACCAGTTCTCACAAAGAAGAATGCAGGTAACTGTGGCCTCCCAAACGACGGAGCCATTGGAGATAAAGGAAGAATTGTTTGAGACCTTCCAATCTATTGTCCTTCCTCTGGTCACCGAGGTGGTTGTGAATAGAGAAAAAGCTTGGGTTGTTTTTGAAATTGCGGCTGAAAGCGAAGACGTTAGTTAACTCCGGTTGAACCAAAGCCTCCATCTCCTCGTTCTGTTTGCGACAAGTCTTCCATTTCAATGAAGTCTGCTTGCTCTACCTTTTGTATAACAAGTTGAGCTATGCGTTCTCCTCTTTTAACTTCAAATGAATTATGAGGGTCAGTGTTAATCAATAGGACCTTGAGTTCTCCTCTGTAGCCACTGTCTATTAAACCTGGAGAGTTAAGGCATGTCACCCCATGTTTATTAGCTAAACCGCTTCTTGGCTGGACAAATCCTGCGTACCCCTCGGGTAGAGCAATGGCGATTCCTGTCGGTACTAGAGCTCTGCCCCCTCCTGGAGGGAGAACAATTTCTTCAGCGGCGATCAGGTCACAACCGGCATCTCCAACTTGAGCATATTTAGGTAAAGGTAAATCAGGATCAAGTCTTTTAATTGGAAGTTTCATCACGCAGGAAGCGTAGCGACTATTTAAGTTCGCTGCCTAACAAAACAACATTCTTTGCTTCCGTACGAATTGCTCTGGAATGCCATAGAATCAGCGGAATGCTTGCTTGGATAGATCTTGAGATGACCGGACTTGATCCGGAAGAAAATGTAATAGTTGAGATCGCTACTTTAATTACTGATGATGAGTTAGAAATTATTGCTGAGGGACCGAATCTCGTGATACACGCATCAGATGCGGAGTTGGGAAAAATGGATCCATTCGTTCTTGACATGCATACAAAAAGTGGTCTTTTACCAGAAATCAAAGCTTCCACAATAAAGATAAAAGAAGCAGGTGATTTAACACTCTCATTTTTGAAGGAACACATTCAGGAAGAAAAAACCGTTCCTCTGTGTGGAAATTCTATCGGTACGGATCGAAGATTTCTAGCGGAATACCTTCCAGAAATTGAGAATTTTCTGCATTACAGATCTGTTGATGTTTCTAGTGTTAAGGAACTAGCGAAGCGGTGGTTCCCTGAAAAGTTAGTTGACGCACCGAAAAAAAATGGTGGGCATAGGGCTATGGAAGATATAAAAGCTAGCGTTGAAGAGCTGAAATTCTATCGTTCAAAATTATTCTCAAACGACAAAGAGTAGGTAATGACGCACTCACATTCTGAAAATAATGGCACTGACGACGTCTCTGAAGAAAAGCGCCCGAAAAAAGAAGAACAAGAACCTGCAAGTGAAACCGTTTCAGAAGTAGCCCCGAATATTCTCAGAACGCAATTACCGGTTAATCTACCCGGTCTCGGACACGTAAATTGCTACGTTTTGGAAGATAATCAAGGTATTGCCGTTGTGGATCCAGGTTTGCCAGGGGATGACTCTTGGTCCGCGTTAACAAATCGTCTTAAAAGCGCAGGGTTCAAAATCGAAGACATCCATACCGTTGTTGTTACCCACTCGCATTTTGATCATTTCGGTTCAGCGGAACGGATAAGAGAAAACACTCAAGCGAATATCCTGACACATGAAAACTTTAGAAATGCTTTCAACCGTACAGAAATTCTAGAGAGTGAAGATTCGAGCTCATTGGATCCAAACTCTGAAGAAGCGCAACAACAGGTGATTGAAAGGATCTTTTCTGAGAGACTACCCTGGGGATCTAAAAGAAGTATGCCTCCCCCAGAAGAAATAGACCGATTCAAAAAAATGGGGCGGTTCAATTCTTCTTGGTTCCGAACACCGGAACCAACTATAGAAGTTACTGATAATGAACCTGTAAGCCTTGGAGGTCGTGAATGGCTGTCAATTCATACCCCTGGGCATACAAACGACCACTTATGTTTGTGGGATCCAGAATATGGAGTCATGTTTTCAGGTGACCATGTGCTTCCAACGATCACACCTCATATCGGGGGGATTTCCCCTGAATCAGATCCATTAGCAAAGTTCTTTGCTTCTCTCCACAAAATGACCCATTTCAAAGATGTCTCCATAGCTCTTCCAGCCCATGGCCACCCGTTTGCGAACCTTGGAGAACGGTCACTTGAAATTATTGAACACCATGAAGAGAGACTTGAAACAATACGTAATGCTGCTCAACAACTTATTGATGGTTCCGTAACTGACTATATGAGAGTGCTTTTCAGCAAAAGAGCTTGGGGAGACATGGCTGAAAGCGAAACATTTGCCCACCTTGAACACCTCAAAGAACTAGGGGAATTAGGTCGCAAAACCGAAAATGGGTTGATGACTTACCAAATGAAATCTTAAAAATTCCCTTCCTTGAATTTAATTCACTTGACACATTGAGCTTTCAGTGCTGCCCTTGAGGGAACCCCTAGGTTGAAGAAATATCTTTCTTCACAGAAACTTAGGTGGAGTCCGACGAAAAACAGAATATGCTAATGACCTGTTCAATCAGAAAGGAGAAACAAATGGTTGCACGAAATTTTGCACTTAATACCGACTCGGCTGTAGCCGTTTTGGGTTTCTCCTGCGCGAACTCTAATCGTCTTATCTCTCGAGAATTTACCGATTCATCTTCGGTAAATCCATTTACCTCTACACATAAAGGCCATTATTCAACTACGGCCTTTAAGCCTTATTCTGTCCGGCCCAAGGAGTTTGCGTACTAGCTCTCAAACTGCAAAGTACTTCCTTAGGCCGTCGGAAAATCCGGCGGTCTTTCTGCTTTTTCTCTAACAACTATTAAAGGAGACACAATGAAAATGACAACAACAACTTACACAGCTGAAGAATGGCAGGCGTTCGCTGAATGTGCGGCGCCCAGCGTTAATAATGACGTTTTCTTCTCTGAAGAAATTCATGGGATAGCTGCGGCTAAACAAATCTGCTCTGATTGCCCTGTGATATCTCCCTGCCTTCAGGGAGCTATCGAGAGGAATGAGCCCTGTGGGGTCTGGGGCGGTCAGTTATTCATGAATGGGAAGGTATTGATGGTCAAACGGCGTCGTGGCAGACCATCCAAGGTCCCTCGTCCTGAAGAACAGATGCCGCAAATACCGGTACCTGAGCACCTTCAAGACCTTCTAAAAACAGCTTGAACAGCAAGGTTTCTCTCATCTCACGTCTCGTGAAGCAACGGTTTAAGCGAGCTTCTAGTAACGATCTGCCCCCGGCGTCTTAAACGCCGGGGGCAGATGAGAGATTCCTTTAAGGAATGAGGACAAGTATCAAATTTGACTAGATACACGCTAGTTTCAAAGAGTGAGCGTGTTACGAATATTCCTAGCCTTTATAGCATTAGGTCTTATTCTTGCGCTGGGATTAAAGATATACGATTACGCTTCATCTTCAGAAGAGAAACATCAGACAACTTTGAGTTCCTTTACTGAACTATCTGAACTAGAGAAATTACGGGAATCTGGTGGTTCAAAATTCGAAACTTCGTTTCTTTCAGGGAAGAATCTCGTAATCAACTTTTTTGCCTCATGGTGTGATCCTTGCAAAAGAGAAATCATTGAAATCCAAAAGATCCATGCTAGAGACTACCGAACTGCCGAAGCATCCTTTTACCTTGACGAAAGATCAGTTCTATTTGTGGGGATAAATAGCGGTGAAACAGATGAAGTTAGAGCTCAACAATTAATTTCTGAAACAGGAGCTTCTTATCTGATTCTCTATGGTGATGATGGAACTTTATTGGAAGAAGTGGGAGCTGTAGGTTTACCATTTACTGTCTTTGTTAATAGCGATGGGGTGATTGTTGGGAAATACCTTAAAGCTATGACTGCTGATGATGTCTACAATCGACTAGAGAAATACTTTGGACCATGATCAGCGTTGACCTTGCTTTCCCCCTCGCAGCAGGATTGATCGCGGCGTTCAACCCTTGTGGGTTTGCTATGTTACCAGCCTATCTTTCATATTTTCTTGGAGTTGATACCAAATCAGGTACCGATAGGTATCTTGGCATTCTTAATGGATTGAAAGTTTCGTTAGCTTTATCAATGGGGTTTGTTTTTATCTTTGCTGCCTTAGGTGTTCTAACAAATACCGTCATCTCAGAAAGCAGTATTGAAAAACGGGCCGGATATATAACTTTGACTATAGGAATTCTTTTGATTCTTCTTGGACTCGCTATGATTCGAGGATTTCATCCTGTTTTGAACATACCTCGATTAAAAACCACTGGAATGAATCGCCAACTCCCATCAATGTTTCTATTTGGGGTTTCTTACGCCATTGTCTCTGTTGGATGTTCCGCACCGATCTTTTTTGTCACTGTTGGCGGTTCATTTAGTCGAGATGGGATTGTTGATGGTATAGCTGTATTTATTGCCTATGCGTTAGGGATGAGCATAGTAATAACAGTTTTGACGCTCAGTATTGCTTTAGCACGATCTTCAATTGCTCAACACCTTAAAAAAGTCCTTAAACATCTGAACACTATTTCGGGGTTCTTTCTAACCATCTCTGGGTTTTTTCTCGCAGCTTATGGTTGGTGGGAGATACAAGTTTCGCGAGGTAATTACGGAACGAATCCTTTGGTGGACCTTTCACTTCGTGGGTCGGGTCGCTTAAGTAATTGGGTCAACGATGTTGGAGGGGGAAGGTTCGCTATGGCGTGTCTTATGATCGTCATAGGATTTCTTATTTGGATTGGAAGTAGCCAGGTCCTAGACAGGGAGAAAAGGTTCTCTCTGCGCGGAGTTTATTTAGGTTTATTGGCCTTAATTGAAATAACGATTTATGAATTCGACCTATTACTCGTACCTTTTGTGAGAACCATAGGTGATTTGCCTATTCGGTTTCAGAACTGGTTTAGTGATCCTTTTCGGTGGGCAGCATTTTGGGAAATAGTCTTCTTCCTAAGTTTGGTGACTTTTTCTAATTTAAGTTTTCTTGCAGCCTTTAGGAAGCGGAAAGATTCTCAAAAATTTGAAAGGTCTTTACCTGAAAATGCGTGAGATATTAAAACAACCAGATATCAAAGAGGAACTCTGCATTCGTTCAACTCTTGGCTTTATGGCTTATCACGGTGGGACATTAGAGAAAGCTACTGATGTAGTTGCCAGAGAGGCAGCTGAAATTACTGGGGCTTCTTACTACGGTTTAATTCAAAGTGGTGATGACCCAACACATTTCCCATCAACGAAAATGATTGATGGTAAATCCGAGAATTTAGAAAGTTTTTTAGATCATGTCAAAATCGTTATAACGATCCATGGATACGGAAGAGAGCATTTATTTCATTCAGTTCTATTAGGAGGTCAGAACCGGTCACTTGCCGTGCATCTGGCTTCATTCCTTAGAGTAGCCTTGCCAGACTATTCATTTGAAACCTCTTTAGATGAAATCCCCAAAGAGTTAAGGGGCTTGCACCCCAAAAATCCTGTAAATGTTCCTCCATTTGCGGGAGTGCAAGTTGAACTTCCGCCAACATTGCGGTGGAACCGTGATGAGTGGGGTTGGTCTGATACTGGTGGAATTGGACGAGCTAAACAAGTAAACACATTAATTGAATCTCTAAGTCACGCAGTAAATGCTTGGCCGCTTTGACTTAATTAAAGTCAAAGCCCCCTGTTGGAAGCAGAGACCTAACCGTTACAGTTCTTCACACAAGGAGCTTTCAATGTTCTCTGCGTTCTTATGGTCTCCGCCCCCAACAGGGGTCTATTCCCATTAAAGGCACAAGATCATTTTAATTCCTAGTCATCAAGCAGGACTTAACAGAAACGTAACAAAAAAGGTGGAGGATTTTTAGAAGTCCTCCACCTTTATAATCTCTATTTTTTGTTACTAGCTATATTCTCAACTAATCATGAGAATTTATGGCGCGAGTCTTTGAATATCCCAATCATCATTAATTCTGCGGTAACGGAATCTGTCATGTAATCGGTCTGGTTTGCCTTGCCAAAACTCAATTACCGTTGGGGTGATACGATAACCACCCCAGTTTTCTGGACGTGAAATATCTTTGCCTTCAAATTGGTCTCTAATCTCCTCATACCGTTTAAGAAGTATTTCTCTATCATCGATTATTTGACTCTGTGGTGAAGCCCAAGCCCCTATTTGATGCCCTCTTGGACGTCCCGCAAAATATGCATCGGATTCTTCTGAAGTAGCTTTTTGTATAGTCCCTTGAATTCGTACTTGTCGCTGTAATGGAAACCACCCAAAGGTCAAAGATACCTTTGGTGTGTGCGCAAATGATGTGGCTTTATCACTGTTGTAATTAGTAAAAAACAAAAACCCTTCATTGTCTATTTCTCTTACCAAAACAAAACGTGACGAAGGAAACCCATCTCCGTCAATGCTTGATACAACTGCTGCATCAGGTTCATGAACTCCCGCTTGGATTGCTTCGGAGTACCAAACTTTAAATTTTTCAATAGGGTTATCTAAAAAATTTTTGTTGTCAATATCCATAGTTTCAACTCTTTAATTACAAGTTAGTTTCTGTTACCTATTCTTCCATGCCTTACATCACAGTCGTTGACTCTTCCCCGTTAGATGAGATCCAGATTGTTTATTCATCTTCTAAACCGTCAGGAAATACCCTTGCATTCTCATTGACTTTAAGTTTCGCCGGTAGCGTCGTTATGCGTGGATAGGAAAACTTTAATTTCGGTTATTCTAGGAGGCATTCTAGGTGCTTGCGCCAGATGGGGTTTATTGGAAATACTTCCCGTTACCGGAGCATGGCCTTGGCAAGTTTTCATTGTCAATGTTGCTGGTTGTGGCGTTCTGGGTGTTCTGGTTGGAGGGTTCTCTTCAAAAAGTAAATGGTTTACTGGGGCCACAACAGGATTTTGTGGTGCCTTTACAACTTTTTCCGCATTCTCAGTGGATATAGCCGAGTTCGTTCGTGACGAAAGATACACAATGGGTGCCTCTTACCTCATTGCTTCAAGTTGTGTTGGATTGCTAGCGTACATACTTTCTAAACGGTCCCTTATGATTCGAATGTCTTCAAAATGACCACAGCGTTAATTCCTCATTCAATCTTCGCCTTTTGGCAAAATAACTCATTATTAACTGCCATTTGTTTCCTTATCTTCGCTGCTACTGGTTCAGTATTGCGGTGGGGTATGCAAGTCAATGGACCTTGGAATCAAAGAATAGGAACACTTTCTGCAAACCTTATTTCATCTTTTCTCTTAGGCTTATTCATAGCCAGTGATTTCCATCCTGCAACCATCACTGTTTTAAGTACAGGATTTTTGGGGTCTCTATCGACTTTTTCTACTGTAATAATGCAAACTGCGAATGAGTCTGTGAACGGTAGCAGATCATCAGCGTACATTTATATCTCCATGACATTTGTATTGGGTATTCTCGCAGCAACTCTCGGTTTGGAAATTGGGAGTCGTTGATCTAAAACTGGTTAATATGAATAATCCCGTTGAATTGATAGTTTGGTCAGATTTCCTCTGACCATGGTGTTATGTCGGAACGGTTCGTCTCGACGAAGTTAAAGATCATTTTGGTGAACGTGTATCTATTTCCTGGAAAAGCTTTCTTTTAAAAAGCGGGTCAAAAGTACTTGAGCGGGAAAAATTTATCGGCTACACCCAAGGATGGGAACGCATGGGGGATCTTGAACCACGTGCTCATTTCCAACCATGGTCTACTGATAATGACCCTCCTTCGGGAAGTCTCCCAGCGCAAATAGCTCACAAGGCGGTCTTATCAGAATGGCCTGAGATGGCAATGGATATGCATAACAGGTTATTGTCAGCGTATTTTTCTGAAAATCTCACTGTTTCAAACTGGGATGTTCTCGCTGAACTTGTGTCTTCAATTGGAGGTGATTCTAATCATTTCCTTTCAGTTGTTGATGAGAAACGTGAAATTTTCACCAATGATGTCATTTCAGAACATAACGAAGCCATAAACCAAGGCATTACTGCTGTTCCAACTGTGCTCATAAATAATGTCCTACCAGTCCCTGGAGCTCAAGAAACAGAAACTTACATTAATTGGATTGGGCGAATAATTGAAAGGGTCGAAAATAGCTAATCTTCTTTGGGGTTCTTAACTAATTCAAATAATTGTTTGCGGTCAATCTTGTCTGTTGCGTTTCGTGGGATTTTTTTAACGCACAGGATTGCTTCAGGCAATTTGTATGAGGCAAGACCTATTTCTCCGAATTCTCGCAGTTCGTCAAGAGTGGGTGGATTGTGATTATCGTTAGGGACCACAACTGCTACCCCTATTTCTCCCATTACTTGATCTTGTCTCGGGACAATAACAATTTCCGAAACTTTACTATGCCCTGAGAGAACTCCTTCGACTTCTAAGGGGAAGACATTGTAACCTCCCCGAATGAACATCTCTTTTGTTCTTCCGGCGAGCACAAAGCAATGGTTCTCATTGACATAAGCTAAATCACCTGTTTTGAGCCAATCGTCCTCAATTATCAACGCTGTGGCTTCTGGATCATTCCAGTATCCGCTCATGATTGCTGACGAGGATAACCAGATTTCTCCTATTTCCCCTTTAGGAAGTTCTTTACCTTCCGAGTCGCAAATCTTTGCTTTCACTCCTTCTCTTGGGCGTCCTACGGTATATAACGCTTCACTGTCATCGGCTTCAAGATCTGTTCCAAGCCCAATTCCTCCAGATTCCGTGGAGCTGTACCTGACCGACCACGGTGCTCCAAATATTTCTCTCCCCGCTTGGATTAGGTTTGGAGAAGCAAATGCTCCTCCGGTAACGATTGCTTGAACAGATCTAAAATCAAGGTTCGTAATATTTTCTTGCTTAAGCATTAACGCTACTTGTGGAGCTATTGCACTAATAGATGTCATCCTCTGGTCATGGATTAATTGAAGTATTTCTTTTGCATTCCATTTCTCAACTAAATGAGTTGTTCCAGCAGTTGAGAGTAGCCACGGTAATTTTGTCATGACTCCTACATGGGCGAATTCAGTACTTGCATACCGGCTGCCGCCGCCACCCCAGGAGCCACCAGTATCAAGGTCACTTATTGCTTGCAGTTGCTTGTTGGCGAACCAGGCTCCTTTGGGCTTTCCTGTACTTCCGGATGTGAAGCAAATGCATACCGGCCTTTCAGGATTAGGTTTTAATGTTCCAGGTTCTTTCCCCTTGAGACGTTGTTTTGACATTATTTGATCTGTGCTTTGATTGAGTTCAATAATTTCAGTCCTGTATTCGTTAGTAATTCCTGATTCATAACCTTTCGTAGTTATCACTAACTCTGGGTTGAGGATTTCTAGTGCTTCTTGTCGTTCACGGGAAGTGAAACGTGGGTTGACCCCTGCGGTCACTCCTCCAACTTTTGCTACGGCGAGGTAAGAAATTATGTACTCGACGTGACTTGGGAGACACAGAGCTACTACAGAACCTTCTACTATCCCAATTTTTTTGAGCCAGGCTCCGACCTCATCTGAAAATTGATCTAATTCTTGGTATGTGATTTCTGTCTTGTTTGCAGTTTCGTATGCAACTTGTGAACCGTGGTCTTTAGTCACAAGTTTTAAGGCAGTAGCGAGCATGTCGTAAGTTTCCCACGCGATTATTCCTTTGGTTAACCAATTAACAAATGTTTCTGTCTAATTTTGAAAATGTATTTGCAATATTCATCTGAGTACCCCTTAATGAACGGTAGTCTCTCAAGAGTGATTGATTTAAAGAAACTCCGCGCAGATGAGACCTACAGGCTAGGTGTTACCCGTAAAGGAATCGAACCCGCTCTTTTGGATGACGTTTTAGTCCGAGAAGAGGCGTGTAGGGAGATTCAAAAGGAGGTTGAAGAACTACGATCACTGCAAAACGCTGCTTCTAAAGAAATTGGTCAAGCTTCCCCTGATGAAAGAGAAGAAAAAATAGCTGCAGCATCAGCTACGAAAGAACGATTGCAAGAGAAGGAAAGTGATTACACAGCACAATCTGAAAAACTGGAGGCATTAGCAATCACCTTACCGAACCCTGCTAATGAAAGATGCCCCGATGGCGGAGAAGACGATTACGAAGTTGTTGAAGTTGTTGGAGAGTGCCCAACTTCTCCGAACATGACCCACGCTGAGTACGGAGAATACATGGACTGGGTGGAGACTGAAAAAGCGGCTGAAAATATGGGTAGTCGCTTTGCTTATCTTAAGAATGAAGCGGTTCTACTTGAATTTGCTCTTGTGCAATACACAATGTCTAAACTAGTGGAAAGAGGCTTCACCCCAGTTGTAACACCTGTTCTTGTTCGTGAACAAATGATGATTGACGCAGGATTTTTCCCTACTGACCGTAACCAAGTTTACGAACTCCCCAAAGACGACCTTTTCTTAACTGGGACAAGCGAAGTCGGTCTCGCAGGGCTTCACCGGGGTGATCTTCTAGATCAGGAAGATGTCCCCATTCGTTTAGCTGGGTATTCATCTTGTTTTAGACGCGAAGCCGGAACTTACGGTAAAGACACGACTGGAATCTTCAGAGTCCACCAGTTTGACAAGGTTGAAATGTTTTCATTCTGTGACCCTGACTCATCTTGGGATGAACTAGAAATGCTGCGAGGAATTGAGCAGGAGATATTATCTGAACTTCAACTACCACATCGAGTTATCCTTGTTGCCGCAGGCGACCTAGGAGCACCTGCTTCTCTAAAATATGACTGCGAAGTCTGGCTCCCATCTGAAGGTCAATACCGAGAGTTAACGAGTTGTTCTAACTATCTTGATTTCTCTGCTAGGCGTATGAAAACAAGGATTCGTAATTCAGAAGGTAATCAACTTGCTCATACTTTAAACGGGACTGCTTGTGCGGTCGGGCGAACGTTAGTTTTCCTTATGGAACACCATCAACAAAAAGATGGGAGTTTCATTGTCCCTGAAGTTCTTAGACCTTTTTGTGGCATGGAAGTGATTCAACCTCCCACTACTTGAAATTTTATTCGTTCCTCTGCTTATCTAGAGAAGGTAGTGTCTCACTATCCACAAGAGTCATTTCGGGGCGGTTTCTTCTGCTCCATTGGAAAAACTTCACTGCGATCCAAATCCAAAGATAGATACCTCCAACTAGTTTCATTACTAACCCAGCTAGTTGTTGATCTGTCGTAATATCTAATCCCCATAATCGAACAGAATGGTCATAGGCATCGTAGAGAGCTCCTCCAGCGAAAGTAAGAAACCCTGCTGGAACTGTCGGAATGATTGACATGAGGAAGAGATACACCATCTGGGATGGAAGATCCTTTCTAAGTTCTGGGACTGGGCTTATTACTGGGATCCACATCCACAGTGAGGCGATAAATACAATCAAGTGGACTAAGTAGTGGAAGGGTCCGTTCTCTATTGAGTAATTTACAGTGAAAGGAAGGTGAGTGACGATAATGACAAAGTTGTATATGAATCCCGCTACAACTGGTCTTGTCAGTTGTTTAACCCATCGCCCTATATCCCCAGATGGAGAGATAAGTAGCTTCGCTAACCATTCTGGAAACGCTAAGAGAAGCAAGGGTGGGACGATCATTGAGATAATCATGTGTTGAACCATATGAACCGAGTAAAGGTACTCTTCGGAAATATCGTGCATCGGCCAATCCGAAGCGAACCATAAACTAAACATTGCGATCAAGAAAGCAATTAGGTTACGCCTTGTGAAAACTGGTTCATTTGTACTCACAGCATTAGGGCCGATGACTTTCACTACGTACCAGGCGAGTATGAACCCACCGATGATGACTATCCAAACTTCAGGATGAAATTGGTATCGCCATATATCAGTACTTGCTGAAAACATCACTGTTTCAGCCTGACATGTTTAGCCCCTGTATCAGAAAATTTAGGGACCTCTTCTAACATATTCCTCTTTAGTTAATAGCGATTCAGAATGAATGTGTCTTGAGACACTAGTGATGACTACCTTCGCCACCTTTAAATGAGAATCCCAACCAGAAACCAATAATGGCCGGAGGAGCTAGCAAAAAGATGACTTTGACGATTACATTCCAGTTCGGTAGAAACCCGAAGGCGAAAGCCATAACGAAGTAAACCGGCCAGGCTAGACATAGTCCCATTACCATCATCTTGGTAAATATTGCGTTGTCATCACGGAGGTGCATGAATACAGCTGCTACTAGGAAAAATTTAATTACCATCAGGAAAGAGAGTGTTAAAACCATTAACCAGTCTGGAGCATTGTGCACTGATTCAAAATAGGTAAAGACCTCTATCGCTGTAAATGCGCCAAGAATTATGGCTGTTTTGATGTAAACCCAGTCTTGCTTGACCCAGGATTCTTCAATTTGTGTTTCTTCTGTAGCCGTCATGTTTCTTTCCTATTGTGGGAATAGATAGACGATGGTGAAAATTACAATCCAAACAACGTCAACGAAGTGCCAATACAAACCAATTATTTCTAACCGTTCCTCCTGCGCTGAAGTTAATTTTCCACGCATTGACTGAATATACATAGACATAAGGAAAATTATGCCAACGGTTACGTGAACGCCATGGAAGCCTGTGAGGGTAAAGAATGAAGTCCCGAATAGGTTCGTGGTGTAGCCAAGCCCTTCACGGTAGAAAACCGTGAACTCATAAACTTGGCCTCCAACGAAGATTGCTCCAAGTATTGCAGTTGATAGAATCCAGATTCGACTTCTCCGGATGTCATTCCTTCGTAGTGCAGTAATGGCTAACACGATTGTCAAGGAGCTCATAAGTAAAACAAACGAGCTAACCGAAGTGAATGGGATATCAAACATTTCTTCAGCTCCGAGATCAGTGGGTCCAATCCGGTCCTTGTAAAGCATATAAGTAGAGATCAGTCCACCGAAAAGAAGACAATCTGAACCAAGAAATACCCACATTCCCAGCTTGTCATTTGAAACACCTAATGTAGTTTCAGGATGTTCAGCATGTTCTTGGTGCGATTCAGTTACAGATGTTTCAGTCAATGGCCACCTCCTCATTCGTGGCATCACTGCCTTCATCTAAAGTAAGATTTGTTTTGTCGCCATCATGATCATGGTGGTCACCTTCTGCGTTTGGGTCATCAACTGGTTCAAACACCCACCCATAAAGTCCACCAAGGATAAGTAATCCGCCGACAATACAAAGCCAGAGACTGTAAACAAGACCATAGCCAATGATTGGTAATCCTGATGCTGCGATTAACGGCCAATACGATGGAGCTGGTAAATGAACGTTTGTGTTGCTTCCATCATGGGCAACCTCTTCAGCAGTTGCTCTTCGAACTACTTCCCCTTTTTCATTTTTGCCCCATTTCCGATGCCAAAATTCGTCTTGGCGTTCAACTTGTATAACTTCATCAAAATTGTGTTCAGGTACTGGCGATGCGGTCATCCATTCTAGGGACCTTGCGTCCCATGGGTCTGGTCCGGGTGCCGGAGTTTTCCCTGCTTTGAATGCCCGCCAGCTAGTTAAGATATTAATAACGAACATCAAAGTAGCAAGTGCAATTAAGAAAGACCCTATTGTTGAGACTAGGTTCCAAAGATCAAACCCTTGGCCTTGTGAGTAGGTTTGTATTCGTCTACTCATTCCCTGTAACCCAAGAATATGTTGGGGACCGAAGGTGATATTAAATCCGAGAACCATGACCCAGAAACCCAGTTTCCCTTGTTTTTCTGAAAGAAAATATCCAAACATCTTTGGCCACCAGAAATGGAACCCCCCAAAGAAACCGAGGATGATCCCGCCAAATATCACGTAATGGAAATGGGCGACTATGTAGTAAGTATCTGTTTGTTGGGTGTCTGCTGCTGCGAGAGCATGTGTTACACCGGAAAGTCCACCAATGGTAAACATCGCTATGACTGCAGTGGCATAGAGCATTGGGGTAGAAAACCGTATTCGCCCTCCCCACATCGTTGCTAACCAGTTCAGAATTTTTACTCCTGTTGGAACAGCAATGAACATGGTTGAAACCGAGAAAGCCGCTACTGCTACAGGTCCTATTCCAGATGTGAACATATGGTGTGCCCAAACACCCCATCCTAGGAATCCGATAGTGATTCCCGAGAAGACCATGAAAGGGTATCCAAAGATTGGCTTCCGGCTAAAGGTTGGAATGATTTCAGAAATTACACCGAAGCTGGGAAGTACGAGAATATACACTTCTGGATGTCCAAAGATCCAGAAAAGGTGTTGCCAAAGAAGAGGGTCTGCTCCTTCCGCAACGTTGTAGAAATTAGCGTCGAAAAGCCGGTCAAATGTCAGTAGGAACAGAGCTACTGAGATGACAGGCATGGCGAAAAGGAGAAGTAGTTGCACAATGAATAACATCCACGAGAGGACGGGCATTTTCATTAATGTCATGCCTGGCGAACGCATATTTAGGACCGTTACAATCAAGTTGATTGCACCAACGAGGGAAGCGATACCTGTTATTTGTAGCCCAATTGCAAAGAAATCTAGTCCTTTGCTTGGTGAGAATATAACGCCTGTATTTGGAGCATAAGCAAACCAACCTCCGTCAGGGGCGTTCTCCCACCAGCCTCCGATGAACATTGACGAAAGGAGAAATAGGCCACCTCCGAGGAATGCCCAGAAACTAAAAGCATTTAGTCGGGGGAATGCCACATCACGGGCACCGATTTGAAGAGGTAATAGATAGTTAGCGAAAGCCGCTGCCAGCGGTATGGCAGCTAAGAAGATCATTACCACCCCATGCATGGTAAAGACCTGGTTGTATGTTTCTGCTGACAGGATCGTGTTGGCGGGTCTAGCTAGTTGCAGTCGGACAAATAAAGCATAGATTCCTCCAATTACGAAGAATAGCAATCCTGCTGCACCATACATGATCCCGATTTTTTTGTGATCAACTGTGAATAACCAGTCTTTCCATCCATTTCCTCCTCGTGGTCGTGTAAATGCTCCAAGAGGTTTCTCTTCAGACGTTACGGCTTCTCCTATTTCAAGTTCACCTGATGCTTCTTCTTTTTCAACGATTGCCATTTTTGGCTCCGATTATTATTCGCAAATTCGTCATGATCAGTTCAACACCATGAGATAGTCAACGAGTAGGTCGATTTGTGCTTCGCTTAAGTTCAAATTTGGCATTCCTCTTGCCTGTTCAGGTTGTGCATTTGGCTTTGCTTCCGGTGAGTTTCGTAACCATGCTTCCAGAGTTCCTCGGGAGAAATCGCTTTCAGCGAGACCAAGGTATCCACCCTGATCAGATATTTCTTGTGCATCAGGATACAACTCAAAGAATGACCCTGCATAACTGCTCCGTGTTGCAAAATGAGTGAGGTTCGGAGCTGCTCCAGCGGTGAGATTCGCTTCTCCAGTAAATTTCCCTTGTCCTAACGTCCCATCTGCATGATTTCGATATTCTTCTATGTTGCCGTACATAGCCATATCGTCAGCTGTTATTGTTCCATCTCTATCACGTTCAGTTACGCCATTAATAACATGACATCTTGCACAGTTCGTGATGAAGAGTTGCTCACCTTCATAATTATCTTCACCTTCAACAATCGGGGTTCTCTCAATAAGTTGGTTGGCTACCCAATCAGCGAAGTCTTCCTGCGAAACAGCAACTGTATAGTTACGCATGTAAGCGTGGCTCAACCCGCAAAACTCTGTGCACTGACCTGCAAATCTTCCTATCTGGTCTGATTGCATCACCCAAGGGTGGGTACGCCCTGGCACTGCATCCATCTTCCCATTCAGGCGAGGCACCCAAAAACTGTGAATAACATCTCTTGATGTTGCATGGATTCTTATGTCCTGTTTCACAGGGATTACAAAGTCGTTTGCTGTAACGAAATCTGGTTCGCTATGACCTTCCATTCCGTCGAGATAATACTGGTACTCCCACCACCATTGCTGGCCTACGACAAGCACTTCAACATCTGGATAAGGTGCTCCTTCTGGTGCTGCATCAACGTCATCAAGAGTTATAAGGACACCGACACTAAATATTGCTATTGCAGCCATAAGTATCGTAGGGCCAACCGTCCAGCCGATCTCAGCTGCAAAATGTCCATGTACTTGTTCAGGGAATTTTTCGTCTGTATACCCTCCATCAATGACGTCTTGGTCACCTGTGGGTGCTTTAACCTTAAATTTCCAAGCGATATAGAGCACCGCTCCTTGAATAATGACGAATACGATACCTGCAATAATAAAAATAGGGTTTATTAGGTTGTTGATTCCATCAGCTTTTCTTCCTGCTGGATCTAGAGTATCTAATGGGGCATCGCTGGCGCATCCTGTTACGAAGAACAATGCGAACACGGTCAAGAAGAGAATCCACTTCAGGTACTGTCGTGGTGAGGAGTGCATGTCTGTGTCTTTCCGGAGCCTACTAGTCAAGCTTCGCTTGATTTGAGAGGTGCCGCCAAGTTTAAAGAAGGTCACTTTTCACCATTTTCTCCATCGTGGTGTTCAACTTCTTCATCGTGGTGTTCAACTTCTCCATCATGGTGTTCAACATTGGTTTCAGAATGCTCACCTGTGTGGTGGTGGGATATATCTCTTTCCCCTACAACTGCTGAAACAACTCCTGCCGTAAGAAGCCCAATTGCTGCCGTAGCAAGAACTCCTGCTAACACATTTTTGTTAACTTTCTCAACTAAAGCGAAAGCTAAAGCGCCAAAGAAAACTATTACTGAAAGTATGACTGCTGCCCAAATCGCCCACGATTTAGAAACTGCTAAGAATATTCTTGAAGCGCAAAGGACAGTTACTGCGATTCCGACTGCTCCAAGAACTGGAACTTCAAGGGGTTTCATAAGGCGATTCCTGAGTTCAGCATTGGCAATTGGATCTCCGGTAGCTCGATCCGACCATGCACTCATCATGAGTTCAAATGCAGTGGTAATAAGGATAATTAGCCCAACGGTGAAGATAGCTGAATGCGTTACGAGACCAATGACAAGTGTTCCTAGGCCTAAAGCCCCAATAACTGGCCAATAGTTGTATGCGACTGGACTTTGGGCTGGAGGAAGTTTCCCATCATTTAGCTCTGCAACAGCATCAGTATCCGCGTCTCTGAAAGCCGTCAACATTATCGCCAGACCCGAAGAGACAATGGCGAACATTACTAAGGTGACATAACCAACGTGGTCACCGACTCCACCCGACCAACCAAGGCTTGCTGCCCCTACCCATACTTCTGAGTCAATAAACCCTAGATAGTCTGCTCCGCCACCATCTCCAGTGACAACGCCGTATAGGAAAGCCGCTACGAAACCGAACCCAGCAAAGCCCATGAAGAGCCTATATCCTGGTGAAAACATTATTGGTCTCCTCCTATCACTTTGCTATAAAGACGGCGATCCAGATTATGAAATAAACAAACACTAATGAATACCAATAGAGCGAAGCCGCCACAACGCCGTCTGTTTGTTGGCTGCCATATTGTCCTGCAAGTGTTCTAAACCCAGTAAGAAGCAAGATAACCATTCCAATCACGATTGCTACGACATAACTGCCAACAATGGTGTAAATCAAGGTTGCTGCTGTGGTGGGTCCTTCGTCAGCGACGAGGTTTGTTTGCGATAGGTGCCAAGCTGTTTGAACCAGTACCATGGCTCCCATTAATATAGTTGTTCCTATTGCAAGTAGAGTGTGTTGGCGATCATCTCTCTTTATTGAGTAGACCGCCCATTGCATAACAAAGATTGAGATAAGAAGAGTCCAGATGATCATCCCAGGTTGTGTTAGTTCAATAGTGACCTTGTCAGGAATCCATGAGCCCCCTTCAGCGCGAACAAGAGCTCGTTCTTTAAGATAAACACCAAAGATTCCTGCGAAATACATAAGCATCGCTGCGATCGCAAAACCAGTAGCAACTAGTGGGGTTCTACCTCTAACCGGTGGAGCGGTTGGAAGGTCAGTTGTTCGAAGGTTCATTATTCTGTGCCTCCTGATAGTAGGAGGGGTCTTTCGGAGTGCACAATTGGAGGTTCTTCAAAATTGCCCGAAGGTGGCGGTGATTGGGTGGCCCATTCAAGAGTGTGCCCATTCCACGGGTTCTCAGCGCTATCAACATCACCTTTTCCAAGAATCACTGAGGTAATTAAGTCAAAGATGACTAGTGAGATCCCGCCGATTAGAAGGATGGACCCTATAAGCCCGATTATGTTAACAAATTCAACCGCGTTTTGGTTCCATATCCCGTCATAGGCATTTGCCATATAAACAGATTCACTTTCATCAAGAAATCCATTTATGAGATTACTTCCTCCGGACAGTAGAAGGCCCCCGAACATTGCCAATCCGGATAGGACCCCCACGTTATTATTTAATTTATTACCGAAAATCTTTGGAGACCAGTAATAAAGTCCAGCTACTGAAGCGATGATGCTTGCTATTAAAGCATGTTCCATAACTGATGTAGCGATGACTGTACCCTGAAGATCCTTAAGCCAGTTAATAATACCGCCTAGCCAATCACTGTCGATCTCTTGAATAACTCCGAGGGCTGGTCCTGAAACGCTTAACGCAGAAATAGCTGCTGCTACCAGTAGGCAGAGCATTGATATCAACGCAAGGATGAGGTGAGCAGAAACCTTGGGAGTGCCTTTTACCAAAGTGTCAACTAAACCTCCAAGGAAAGCCAGTACTGGAAGAACAACGACAAGACCCATGACTACATACACTGCTTGATTCCCTACCTCTGCATTAAAGAAAGGCTGGGCAAATGCACCAAAGGATAGAGCTCCCAAGGCCCCGATCCCTACTTGCTGAAGCGTGTATTGTCTCTGCGATTGGTTAGCGGAAACAGGGATAATTTCTCCGGCGATCCCAAGGACCGGTATAGCAAAGGCAAAAATCATGGGTTGCGACCAAAGCCATGACAGTTGATCCCACATATTCTCAACGTTTCCATAACGAAGAGAGTCATCGCCCTTAAAATCAACCCAGGCAATCATTAAATTTCCCAACCAGACAGGGAGAGTCAGGATCCAGATTCCAGTTGCTACTAGTGTTGACCAACTAAACAATGGAAGCTCAAATAATGTCATTCCTTGTGGTCGCTGCGTGATAATTGTTGCTATGAGAGTTATTGAAGCAAGAAGAATTGCTATAACGACCATTGCAATGGACAAAATGGATAGTTCTGTTGCTTCAGGATCCATACCTTGCGCAAATTGTGTTACTGGTTCAGGAATACCTAATCCCCCATCTGCAAAGACGGTAACAACGTGAATTGAAATTCCAATTAGCCAAGCCCAGAAAGCTGCCGCTGAAGCTCGAGGGAAAGCTATGGACGGCGCCCCAATCTGGAGAGGGATCAGGTAGGTAGCTAAGCCGAGTATTAAAGGAACGACACAAAAGAAGAGAAGAGATGTTCTAGAGAGGCTCCATGTTTGGAAATACTGGTTACTTGACCCAAAATCAAGGACGGTGGTATCCCCAATGCTTATTCGTTCTAACCGGAGAAGGAAATGCAAGATAAGGGAAAGCAATCCCCCAGTCAATCCAAAGAAAATGTAGAGCCTGCCAATTTTTTTGTGATCAGTGGTCCCAAAGGCGCCAGCAAGACCTCCTATTTCAAGAGGCCTTGACGCTGATTCATCTGTGTTCGATTCAGTTTCTGTTTGGTTTTCTGTCACGTCATTCTTTATCGTTCATTAATGGCTGAACGAAGTTTTTAAAATTAAGCAAAAACATGCTAGACAATCCATTCCAATTTGCAACGGATTCACTTTTGACTGTAGTCACCAGAATGACTTGTAGCCGAACTATAACGAGAAATTCAGATTGTTTTTTATATTCCGCTCTGAGCTTAAAACCCTGTTCTTACTAGTTGATCAATTGCTATAAGAGTAAACAACATTGTTATGTAGGTAATAGAGAACCCGAAAAGGCGCATCGCCGACTTTCTAGTTGGACGTAACATCACCTGGAATGAAAAAAAAGTAAATAATGCACCTAAAGAAATAGCGCTAATCAAATAAATTATCCCCATATCTGCGACTGGTACAAAGACTAATGACATTGCCCAAACTTGAAGAGCATACAAGACCATTCTGTAACCAGTTACCTTCGTCCCTACAACAACGGGAAGCATAGGTACCGCAGCGTTTGAATAGTCTTCCTTGTAGCGAATAGCGAGTGCCCAAAAATGTGGTGGAGTCCAGAGAAAAATTAATAGAAAAAGGATTATAGGAGCCCAACCAAGAGAGTTCGTGACGGAGGACCAACCGATAAGAACTGGAACAGCACCAGCCGCTCCCCCAATTACGATGTTGCTTGTTGAAGATCGTTTAAGCCAGAGACTGTAGATAAAGACATAGAAAAGACATGCTGCTACAGCCAAGACCGCACTTAGAAGATTAACGAAACCCCACAACCAAATAAACGCTAGGATTTCAATGGCTACAGCGAACACTAATGCTTCTCTAGCCGTTAGAACTCCGGTTACTAGAGGACGCCCTTTGGTTCTTTCCATCAATTTATCTATGTCGCGATCTATATACATATTGATCGCATTGGCTCCTCCAGCAGCAAGAGTACCTCCAAACAAAGTTGTGAAAATTAGCCAGACAGGTGGCAAACCTTCTTCAGCCACAACCATTGTTGGGACAGTTGTTATAAGGAGAAGTTCAACGACTCGAAGTTTCATTAGAGCGATAAAACCGAATAGCTTGTTCTTCAATGAAAATTCTGACATCAGGCTAATCCCCATATTACGAGGCTAGGCGCGGGTACCTGTTTCCACCAAGATTTCAGAAACTTCGTTACCGGCAGAAAGATTTTTCTGCCCGAAGTGTCGTTTCTGCAAGCATCATGATGGACTATAGACATGAGAAGTATCTCTATTTCACCAAAAAGTTACCAAAAAGTCGCACGTGTATCTTTACTTCTTCTCACTTTCATCATTGTAACTGGGGCTGCAGTAAGGCTTAGCGGCTCCGGACTTGGATGTTCTGATTGGCCTACATGTGAAAATGACCAACTCATTGCCGAAGTTGATGATGTTCATGCCATGGTGGAATTTGTCAATAGAGCAATCACTGGCTTTATCGCTTTAGCAGTGATGATTGCTGTACTCGGTTCTCTCTTCAGAAAACCGAAACGGGATGATTTAATCTTTCTATCGTTAGGCCTTGTGGTCGGAGTCATAGTCCAAATAATTGTCGGCGCGTTAGTCGTGAGAGAACACTTACCTCCAAGCCTAGTGATAGCCCATTTCCTCATTTCAATACTTCTCGTTTGGAATGCGGTTGAACTTGACCACCGCTCGCATTTAAGAATTGAACAATTAAAACGCTCAGCTCGGGGAACACTGGAAAAACTTTCTGGATTGCTCGTTATTTGCGGAACTCTCGTTTTGGCAACTGGAACAATCGTTACCGGCTCTGGACCTCATAGCGGATCGGAAAGCCAACAAACCAAAAATGTCTTAGAGGCAAACGAAGACGCCATTAATTTTCAAATCTCAGACCTTGAAGTTGAAAGGCTACCGTTTGATGTGCCTGATGTAGCGAGAATTCACGCAATCACAATGATCATTTTTCTCATAGTGATACTCATCGTTGTCACAAAGATAAAGAAAGGTCGCGTTTCATCGCTACCAGAAGCTCAGAATCTTCTCGCTGCAATTATTGTGCAAGGAGCTATCGGTTATCTACAATATTTCACCGATGTCCCTGCCTTATTAGTTGGGGTTCATGTAGCTGGTGCCACTTTAATCTGGGTGCTTACGCTGAAGTTGCGGTTATCACTGCTTCTACCAATCAATAGAGAACCGGTGAAAGAAATAAAGCCGGTCTCTCAATGAAAACCACCATGAAGAACGCAAATACAACCTTGGTTGCATCCACTGAAGGCTCAGTAACCGTTCAAGAAGATCAAGAAATTAACGAAGTTACGGATCTAGCTAAACTCTGGGTGGTTATTGTATGGAATGATCCCGTTAATTTAATGTCCTACGTAACATACATATTTCAAAAATTATTCGGGTATCCGTTACCGGAAGCAGAGAAATTAATGCTTGACGTGCACAATAAAGGGAAAGCAGTTGTTTCTAAAGGTTCAAGAGAGAAAGCGGAATTTGATGTTTTCCGGCTCCATAAGCATGGTCTTTGGGCGACGATGCAGCAAGATTAGCGGATCCACATGATCATAAACTCTTTGGAAAATGGAAAATACAAAATTGGTATCTCAGAAAAAGAAAGAGATTTGATTTCACTCGTCTCGACTGAAATCAAATCTTCACTTCAAGCTGAAAAAGAAACTGGAGGAACATCGCGATTGTTTCCTCCGGCTTATCTTGGCCAGCCAGATGCTGAGAGTGAATACCATGAGATGGTTCTTGACGATTTATTTTCATCTCATACATCAGCACTTGAGAATTTGAATACGTCGTTATTAAAGCTTGAAGTGACAGAATTTGAACTTATGGAAATGATGCGAGCTCTAAACATTCTCCGCTTATCTCTAGCCGAACATCTTAATATTTCCGATGATGATAAAGAAGAGCCTAGTGAAACGGATCCGTCTTATGGGACATGGATTATTTTCCAAATTTTTGGTCAAATGTTGACTTCCATCGTTGATTCGCTTCAGGACAATATTTAAAAAAATATTTGTTATTAGTCGATTGGGGTCGGAGCGGCTAATACGTTTGGTATCGTGACTGAACCCATACTTTGGGGGCCCTGCCCCGTTCGTCCAGCGGCCTAGGACGCTGGCCTTTCACGCCAGTAACACGGGTTCAAATCCCGTACGGGGTACAAAAAAATAGACTTCACAGCGTCTTAGATTGGTGTATGCCTTTCAATGGCGTAGAGTGGCAACCGGTTCTATTGAACCGAAAAATCACCAACAAGGTGAATGACAACAAAAAATATTTTGTTAATCATAAGGTCCCGTGGTGCAGTTTGGAGTGCACGCCGCCCTGTCAAGGCGGAGGTCGCGGGTTCAAATCCCGTCGGGACCGCCACTAATTTCTTCTCTTAGAGGAGAAATTTTGTGGGGGTCGGGTAGCTCAGTTGGCAGAGCGGCCGCCTGAAAAGCGGTAGGTCACCGGATCGACGCCGGTCCCGACCACAGAATGGGTCAACGGGCAACCGGTGGCCCATTCTTACTTTTTGTATTCCCTCTTCTCCTCACACGCCCACCAAAAAAACCAATCAAAGAGAGAAGCAGTCCGATGATTATCCCACGATCTATTCTTGGAGCAGTTAAAAGCGTTGCAATAAGAGTTCCAACAGCGATGAATAATTGAGTAAGGTCATTCAAAAATAGTTTTAAAAATTCTCTTGGCTTAACTAATTTTACGACAGCACCGATAACTGTAGCTCCCAAAATTGCGCTAGGTAATTCCGACAATAAAAAAGCAAGAGGAAGAACAGCTAAGACAAAAGCTCCCGTAATCGCGCCTGCCCATGGTGTTTCAGCACCAGCAAATTTGTTCAGCGAACTTCTTCCAAAGGAACCACCTACTGGAAATGCATTAGAAATAGCTGCTGCTATATTTGCTACACCTTGACTCACGAATTCTTTATTTGGGTTCCATGTTGATTTATCTTCTTTTGAAAAAGTTCGTGCTATTGCTGCTGGTTCTGCAAAGCCGACTATTGCAATAATTATTGATGGAACGAGCAGGTCTATTAGAGAACTCCAAGCGAACCTAAATTTAAATGAAATAAAACCTCCGCTTAATTCACCTACAACCGGGCCGGAATAACTAATTAAGTGGCTAATAGCTATGCCACAGACAACAGCTATAAGTACACCTGGGAATAGTCGATGCAAGAGACGACCTCCGAATATCACAATGATTGTTGCTATAGAGAATAGAAGTGCACCTATTTTCCATTGATCTGGGTTACAAATTGATTCCCAACCTGAACTAAGAACACCACCTTCTGTACCCTCTACACCAAGTGATTTGGGGAGTTGAGAGAAAATAATAAGTATCGCTGCGCCCGTTGTAAATCCCAGAATTACTGAATCTGTAAGTAGATTAGCTATTCTCCCTAATTTCAATACCCCAAATAGCAGACGAAAGATTCCGACCATTAAGGCTAATAGTGCGGCGAGTTCTATAAATTCACTTGAAAACGGTTCCGCAAAACCTTGTAGCGCACCATAAGTCAATAGTGCGGTAAGCGCTACTGGACCAGTTTGCAAGTAAGAAGAGGAAGCAAAAATTGCGGCCAAGAGTGACGGGATAGCAGCTGCATAGAGGCCGTATTTGGCAGGCATACCAGCAAGCTCAGCGTATGCTAACCCTTGCGGAAGCGCTAGTAAGGCGACTGAGATGCCTGCGACTATATCACCGCTGGAAGGTCTAGAAATTTTCAAGTGTGATCTCACAAACTCATTCCCAAACATCACATTTCTTCAGAGATCGCTTGGGCCATTAGAATATCCACTGGATAGGTGATCTTAAGATTTTTCTCAGTTCCTTCGATAACCCCTATTGGAGTGTCCGGTAGATATTTAGCAATAACCCCACAATCGTCTGTTAGAGAAGAGAGGGAATCATCTTTTATTTTTTCATATCCTTTTTTAATTGTTTCCAACCTGAATCCTTGAGGGGTTTGGGCTGTCATGAGAAAGTTTCGGTCTGGGATTTGTTTTACTCTTCCCTCAATTACCTTAAAAATTGTTTCCTTTGCGGGAACAACAACGGAAACAGCATCATACTGATCCAAAGCATTAACACATCCGGTGATCATGTCTGGGGAAACGAAAGGTCGTGCCGCGTCGTGAATAAGCACTTTTGGATTATCTCTTGACTGAATAGCTTCCAAACCTAAGAAGCTGGACTCTGATCTTGACGATCCCCCTTTGATTATTCTCTGAACCTTTGCTGAGTAAGGCTTAGAGAGTCTCTTAACAGGATCTAATAATTCTTTTGAGGTCACTATTATCACCTCATCAATTTTGGGGTGGGTACAGAAAACATCAAGAGAATGTTCAATAAGCGGTCTTTTATTCAGTTCAATCAACTGTTTAGGAACTGAATGCTCAAATCTTGTGCCTGAACCTGCTGCAAGGAGGATAACTATCGTCATTTCTTAATCTTAGAATTAATTAGCGCTTCTTTATCTCCTCAAGCCATTTTCTTCCTTATCTATCTACCAAGAGATGTCTTATTGCTAGGTTTGACCTAATTAAACTTTCTTTAGATTTAATAGCATTTAATTCCTTTTGGAAAAAATAGGTGAGAAACTTGGGATTACCGAAATAGATTGGTTGGGATTACATGGTTAGTTTAAAAATAAGACTACGCAATCTGTTATTTGGTCCCCTGAAATGGCCAACATTCTTTTTAACTAAACGGATGTGGAAAGAAAATCTGAAGATCGCACTTATCTTCACTCTGTATATAGAAAAGAAATACCAGACAGCAGACCGAATGGTTAATTTTCTCTTCAAAGATTTCCGAAAGTCTCTTTCCGATGACCTCACGCCATTGGAGACATCTTTAGAAATGCAGCGACATTTTTGGGAGAGGTACCTGTCAAATCATTATTCCCCTCGTGCAGTGGTTAGATTAGCTGGAACCTACGAGCGATTAGGCTATCTCAATGCGGCCCACCATTTGTTGTACCTTTCATTTCGTACTGAGACAGTTGACAGGTCAATCTTGAAATATTTTGCAATGTTCTGCCTTCGTTACAAGTTGCTAAGCGATGCGCAATGTTTATCTAAATATCTCAACACCGAAGACCAAGAGAAGCATCAAATAGACAAATACTTATCTCAAATAAGTCAAAGCGAAAGATCATTATTGATTGATAACGGGAAATACCCGTATGAGGAAAATAAAATCCAAAATCCAAATAGGTTAACGAACTATTGCGAACTAATTTCTGAGTTCTTTGATCAACTCATTACCAGAGATAATCCAAATTCAAGCGAGTATCCACATATTGTCTCAATCACTTTTCAAGACATTACTCACGACAATAGAGTAAAAAAAATCGCAGCACATAGTGCGACGCGTGGGTACCGCTCAACTCTTATTTGTTCGAGCGAAAAAAATAAAGAAGAACGAGGGCATATTGGAACCGCTGCTGTTCTCAAATTTCCGATCAAATCCGATCTCCAAAATATGGTTCGAACCAAAATTCATGAACATCAAATATATAAATACCTAGTGGACGCACGAAATCTCAATCGCCAGGTTCTGCGAATTAGAAAAAGCGAATGTTATGCATTTTCCGAAACTCAACAAAACCTACTAGCTAGGTTTAAAGTCTTAGAGTCATTGGTCAGAATCCAGTTCTTTACGACGCTTCTACTAATTACTAAAATCGTCAACATTACTTGGGGTGTGTTCTCAAACTTCTTAAAGTCTCAAGATAAAAAGACATATCAACATTTCCAGAACGATCACTTAGATTTTCAAGAAGCCTTTGGTCCTCAGATTGAGAGATTAAAGCCAGATCTAATACATGTAAATGATTTTCATCTCATAGGTATTGGAGTAACTGCTGCTAGAAACTTAAAGAGGAATGGAATC